>Ga0206130_10000967_pt1 | contig 44218 bp, 41 predicted proteins | sample Helgoland_Spring_9_FD_148637 | JGI IMG/M metagenome (GOLD analysis project Ga0206130, IMG submission 148637) | Pelagic subsurface seawater microbial communities from Kabeltonne, Helgoland, North Sea - Helgoland_Spring_Bloom_20160512_1 | ecosystem: Environmental > Aquatic > Marine > Epipelagic ...
CGGCAGGTTCAGAGATGAACTGCTCAACGGAGAGATCTTCTACAGCTTACGAGAAGCACAGATAATCATCGAAGAATGGAGGAAACACTACAACACAAAGAGACCACACAGTGCGTTGGGCTATCGCCCACCAGCTCCTGAAACCATCATACCACTGGATCAGAGGCCAATCATGCACTAACAATTAACCTGGCCCTGTCAGATGAGGCTGCTCAACAGTGCGAGACGAAATGACACTTGATGCTGCACGTACTAAGTCCAAACGAGCACGTAAGATATTCCTACCAAAGCAGATGCAACGTCAGCTAAAAGCATACGTTAGCAGCATTACAAAACGTCCACAGCACGGTTATTTGTTTTCAACGCAAAAGAGTGCAAGGTTTAGTGCAAACACTGCTACACAGCATCTACAACGCTTGTATGCACGTGCTGGGATTGCTGGCGCTACGTCACACAGTGGCAGACGTACTTGGTTAACAAATTTAAGTCAGAAAGGAGTAAGTGTGTTTGTGCTAGCGGATATGGCTGGACATCGTAGCATTCAGACAACACAGCGTTATGTGACAGTTAACGATGAGATGAAGCGTAACGCTGCTGAGTTAATCGCCTAATTCAAGAAATAAGTTTTCAACCTTCAAGCTATCTGTTTCTTGGTAAATCAGATTACCGTCCTTATCTTCACTAACAAGATACCAATTACCATGTCGTAAGCAGATTGAATTGCAGACGTTACTTTCGATATCTTCGTAATGTTCGTTTCCCCAAATCGACACTTCAAAGTCCGTCACATATTCGTAATCTGAATGCTCAGTACCATCGATGATTGGCGTGGTATCAAAGTGCTGTTTTGTCACTGAGTCAATGTTCCACCAATGCTGGATAATTTCAGTCTCGTCTTTAGCTTTGTTGTATTTTCCAATAAGCCATCCACTTACTGGAACACTTCTTACTAAAAAGATCTTTCAACCCTTACAACCAATACCAAATCTGGTTTTTCATTGGATTCCGACAAAATCGTAGGTAAGTCATCGATAGTGGAAGACCAATGCCCCAAATATTTAATGTTTGAAAAGCTAGAATTGAGATAAGGTTTTATTGAATTTGTAAACGAATCCCCCACAACCCAAACAACCAAATCATTGACTCCTTGCTGATTTCTGATAGTTCCCCTCCAATTAGTTCCCAAAAACACTGAAGGGTCAGGTTGATTTGGATCAGCAACAATCTCAACGCCTTCATCTATCAAATCAGATTGACTCCAATTGTCATCATTATGCATAGCGAAATCATTTGAACCAGAAATACCAATTAAATCGCCTTTATGCTGGCTACTTAACTCAAACTGTATTTTTGGATATTTTAAATCCAATAGTTCCATCATTGCAGAAAAAGCTAAATATGCGCCTTTCTGATTCCAATGGGTATCTGTTCGCCAATATAAGAAACCCTCACCTTCCTTAGCTCTTAACAAAGTTTCAGTAGTGTCAAGCATATAGAAATTTTCAATACTTCTTAGATGGTCAGTGAAGTAGGAAAGATATCGCGTTGAAGATGGCTTTACTTCATTGGGGAGATATTCTGAATAAACGCTCGATTTATTGGGCCCAATTAGCAATGCAATCTCAGTACCTAATTCTCTTCCTTGCTTAGCTAATGCACTAAAACGAGCAATTTCGTTGGATATATTTTGATCTGAAGGCTCTATCGATAGCTTAAGTTTGGCGACAGTATCTTCATAAGAATTACCTAAAAATAACCAATCATCTTTTCCTTCATACCAAAGTGAAGAACTTCCAATTGGGTGCTCCAATCCATTCCTTAAGTAGACGTCACCTATGCCTTTGCCTTCTTTTAGATTCGAAGACCCAATGTACAAGCCAAGCAAGGCAATGAGAAAGACTCCAATACTAAGAGCTACGGTTCTTCGCGTTTTGTTGCCGTTACCAAAACGAATAGGCTTTTCAATGAATTTATAAGTAACCCAAGCAAGAACAACCGATAAGAGCACAGCAATAATTCTTTTGACTCTGTGCGGAGTACCATCTTCTATTATGTGGAGATATGAAAGTATGGGCCAATGCCACAAATACAAAGGGTAGCTTATCAAGCCAAACCAAATCGCAAATCTATTGCATAGAAGTTGCTTGGCTATAAAGTTTCTACCCCCACCAATTATTACAAGGCTTGCGCCAAGCACTGGCAACACCGCTGTGTATGAAGGGAACGACATAGATTTGTCTATCAAAAACACCGACACTGCTAGCAAAAGAATTCCTAATAAAGTAAAAAAACCAGTTTTATTAAGAGCTTTACCGAGCAAGCCTATAATATTGATAAGATGCAAAAATTTTGGGAGATTTAAAGTGTTTACGGAAGATCTATAGAGCATAAACCAAGCCAATACACTTCCAAATAAGAGTTCCCAAAACCTCCCAAACGGCCAAAAAAATGTTTCTGTCGGAAAACGACTAACAAAAGATAAATTTACTACTAATGATGCAAATAGAATTATCAGACAAACAAAAAGAAGGTTAGCTCTTACCTTAAATGCGAATAACAGCAACAATGGAAAAATAATATAGAATTGCTCTTCTACTGCAAGACTCCACAAATGCAGCATAGGTTTAAATTCAGAAGCGATGTCAAAATATCCAACTTCACTAGCAAATATAAAGTTACTTAGAAACGCAGCACCGCTAGCGACGTGAATGCTTAATTGGTTATATTCATCAGCTAATAGAACGAACCATCCAAATACTAACGAGCACACCATCACTAAAATTAATGCTGGAAAAATGCGTCTGATCCGTCGCCCATAAAAATCTAAAAGACTAAATTTACTTTTTTCTAAGCTCTCAAAGATATGACTAGTTATCAAAAAACCACTGATTACGAAAAAGACATCAACGCCTATAAAGCCTCCTTTCAACCAACTAGGGAATGCGTGGAAGGCGACAACAGACAAGACAGCAAATGCTCTTAAACCATCAATTTCAGATCGATAAGATGACTTGTATGGAGAAGATTTATTCACTTGGTTCACTTGGTTCACTTGGTTTAGTAAGCGAACAAAAGTCTAATTTTGTAGAGATCTAACTCGGAAAGATACCATTGACTACAGCGTTTATGGCATCAACAGCCACTTTTTTCTTCCTACTAACAGCAACAGACACCACCCTTCGCTTGTACGCAACATCCCACTCTTCTTCAGTGTTGCGTTGCTCAACCTCTATGCCCACTTGCTTCGCCAACACATAGTTATTCACTTTTTCGCCATTACCCTTTGCTTGTTCAATCAAGTCGTACAATGCGAATGCTGTTTGAAGGCTATCGATAGCGATTGGCTTTGATAGGCTGTAGCGAGCATTTGAACGATTTGGATTACGTGTCTGCCTACCCTTCTCAAACTCAATATGTTTTTTGAAGAGGCGATTGAGCGTCTTATCAATATGCGTTCGTTTCATACCTTTTGACACACGTATCAACAACTCATCTTCGTCTGCTATCAAACGTTCTGCTGTATCAATATCCACAACCACCTCCACCTTCATTTCTGTCAGCGGCTCAGCAAACAGATAAGCACCCTTCGTTTCAACATTAGCAAGTTTGGCATTCCACCATTTAGCGAATGCCACATACCTATCACCTTCGTATCGCACATCACCAAAGTCTTCATACACCTTCAACAACTTCTTTTTCGTTTTAAAACGACTTGCTGATGGGTTTCCACACAACGCCACATAGTCACCATTCAGCGTCAGTGCCAACCACCAATAAAAGTAAGGTGATTGTTGAATCTTCCACTTTGTTGGATTCGCATAACTACCAAACGTTGGATATTGAGAAATGAAGTAACGTCGCATTGTTATCAATCTTACCTTTTCTATTCATTGATAACGCAAAGATACCAAAATGTTATCAATAAACAAACAAGTTATTTCTCGTTGGAATGATAACGGAGAGTTTTGAGAGATACTGATTACATCGTTGAGAACAAAGATGAAACTTAAATCGAAATCCTTGTCGGAGATAAATTATGTACAACAATGTAAAACGATCAGATCTAAAAAAGGTCAAAACCCCAAAAACAAAAACTGAAAAATTATTTTATATCACTGTATCCCTACAGATTTCCTAAAGGCTTCCATCATTAATGGAGTGTTCTACCCAAAGTATGATGGAATTTTTCTAGCTGATAGCGACAAAGGTGCGTTTAGGGGAAGTCAAAGGAAGTATGAATGCTTCAACCTTTTATCAATAATCAGTGTTAACGCAGATATAGAGAAATTAGAAATGTGGAAAAATAATATAAGCAATGAAACTCACAGCGACGAATTTTACTTCTATGAAGTGGATATGATCCCACAAAATGAGTGGGAACTTATAGTCACATTTCCCTCCTAACGCTTTAGTAGGATAAGTAAAAAATAAACTCATTTAGAGCATTTGGTTACGCTTAACATAGCCGCTCAGTCATTCTGTCAAACATACTATCGTATGCTATAAAATAGTACGTTTTTGTGCGTTTTTTGTGTGGTAAGCATCAGTAGTGCGTTAGTTCGATAACGTTCCAACACTTCCTTGTGGCTTGATTGGCTGACTTGCTTGTTGCTTTGCCATAAAGTCATTGCGGACATTTTGAATATCGTTTGCTGATGTTGATGTAGAAGACACAGCATTTGATGTTGGTAAGTTCTTAGACTTAGGTATTGGAGGAGGGGTAATAGAAGGAAAGTTCTTTACCTTCTTTGCTTTACTCTTAGCGTTTGGCTTGTACTTGATTGCGTCATTGTCATTAGCATTCAAACTCTTTGCGACACGTGTGTTTATTCTATCACTCAAGTCCTTTGTTGCTGTTGTAAGCGTAAGCAAGTCATCCATAGTGTCTGCTAATGTTGCTTCAAAACTCTGTTGTTTGACTATATCAATCAACTTTCTCATTTCATTTTTGTAATCCATTGATGGTGTTCCTTAAAAGAGGGGTGGTGTAAAACTTGGTAGGGTGATTAGATTTTGAAAGTACAAAAAACTGCACAGCAGATTTTTCTAACTGCAAATACCTTTTTCAATGTACTGTTGCCCTTTATGTACGTACTCTAAGAAGTGCTTCATATGTGCTTTGATTGTGCCAAGTCTGCCTTCAACAATACCATTTGCACCATCTATACCAACGTACTTTGCCTTATCTTCAATATACATTGCTACTGCTTGTTTGATGCTTATTGAGTAAATCTTCTTACCCCTACGCTTCATATACTTGATGTCTTCATACATCTCTTCAGCGTCAGCAATCGCTTTTGCTTTGTCTTTAGTGCGTAAAGATTGGCGAAAGTATTTGTCTTCGTCTGCTAACCAAATACGAAACTGCCATACATCATAGTCATTTTGGTAAATGACTGCTTTGCTGTTGTAGATGCGTACTTCGTTTTTTGGCATATCAATCACTATGAAACGCAATAGTGCGTCGAGTTTGTTAGTTTCCTTGTAGGTATAACCAGAAAACTCAACAAAATCAATCAGCGACTTTTTACTTTTTCAGTACTTTGTGAGTACTTTGTGAGTACTTTGTAAATACGTTTCATATATAAATCAATAGGTTAGAGTATTTTTCTTATTCCCACTCAATCGTCCCTGGTGGCTTGGAGGTAATGTCATAGGTCACCCGGTTGATGCCTTGCACTTCGTTGATGATACGCGTGGCTGTTTCGCCGAGGAATTCATGGGAAAACGGGTAGTAGTCCGCGGTCATACCGTCAACGGATGTCACGGCCCGCAGGGCGCAGGCGAAATCATAGGTTCGGCTGTCGCCCATAACGCCCACGGTGCGCACCGGTAGGATCGCGACAAAGGCTTGCCAGATTTCGTCATACAGACCGTGCTTGCGGATTTGATCAATGTAGATGGCATCGGCACGCCGCAAAATCTCCAGCTTCTCGCGGGTAATTTCCCCTGGGCAGCGGATGGCTAGGCCGGGGCCAGGGAAGGGGTGGCGGCCTATGAAAGAGGCAGGCAGGCCCAACTCGCGGCCCAAGGCGCGCACTTCATCTTTGAACAGCTCACGCAAAGGCTCCACCAAGCTCAAGCCCATTTTTTCCGGCAATCCACCGACATTGTGATGCGACTTGATGGTCACCGATGGTCCACCCGAAAAGCTGACGCTTTCAATGACATCGGGGTACAAAGTGCCCTGAGCTAGGAATTTGGCACCCCCGACATCTGATGCATGTTTTTGAAACACATCGATAAACAACTTCCCGATGATCTTCCGCTTGGTTTCCGGATCAGATTGACCATCCAATGCGCTGAGAAAAAGCTCCTTCTCATCGGCATGGATGAAGGGCATATTGTAGTGATCGCGGAACATACCGATGACCTCTTCGGCCTCGCCTTGGCGCAACAAGCCGTGGTCGACAAAAACACATGTCAGCTGGTCACCAATCGCCTCATGGATCAGAACCGCAGCAACAGAGCTGTCAACGCCGCCCGAAAGGCCGCAGATCACCTTTTGATCTCCCACTTGATCGCGAATAGCCTGTAGGGCCTGCTCGCGGTAAGCCCCCATGGTCCAATCGCCGGTAAATCCTGCACGGCGAATGAAATTCTCATAGAGTTTTGCCCCTTTGGGGGTGTGATGCACCTCTGGATGAAACTGCACGGCGTAAAATTCGCGGGCCGGGTCAGCCGTCACTGCAAAAGGTGCATTGGGAGAGGTGCCATAGACCTCGAACCCCGGCGCAATGGCGCTGACATGATCGCCATGGCTCATCCAGACCTGCTCGTCGCCCTCTTCAAACCAGCCTTCCAGAAGGCTTAGGGGGGCCTTTGGGCTCACATAGGCGCGGCCAAATTCCGCTGTTCCATGCCCGCGTTCCACTTTACCGCCCAGACAGTGCATCATCACCTGTTGGCCATAACAAATTCCTAAAACCGGAATATTCATCTCAAACACAGCCATTGGAGGGCGTGGGGAGCCTTCATCAATCACGGAGGCAGGCCCGCCCGAAAGGATCACAGCTTTGGGCGCAAACTGCTGCAAAAACTCCTGCGTTACATTCTGAAACGGGTGTATTTCGCAATATACATTAAGCTCGCGCAAACGCCGCGCGATAAGTTGCGTAACTTGACTGCCAAAGTCGATGATGAGTAATTTTTGATGCATATGTTCCATAGCCCCCGATATTCTGACCTTTAAAAAGGTTCAACCCAAGGAAAGAGAAGATTTTACAACTTATGTCGTTTTCCCGTCCGAAGTGGCGGAAATTAACGTCGCTTGGTTGAAGAAATGCCTAGAAGCAACGTAACAATCAATTAGGGGTTTCAAAATGTCCGAGACACGAGCGCGCAGATCACGCAGCGGCGGTGGCGCCGCCCGCCGAGCCGAACGCACAGCGGTGAGCGTCGAAACAGAACGCTATATTGAGCGCAATATCCCGCTGTATGAGTTCTTGGACGAAGCAACACTTGAAATCATCGAGTATAATGCGGAAACCGTGCTTGAAGAAATCGGGGTGAACTTTGTGGACAGCCCGGAAGCCCTAGAGCGTTGGCGCTCAGTTGGGGCGACCATTGAGGGCGAGCGTGTTCGGATCCCGCGCGGTCTTGCGCGCGAGCTGTGCAAAACGGCGCCGTCGAAATTTGTGCAACATGCGCGCAACCCTGAGCGGAACGTGGAAATTGGCGGCAAAACTTTGGTGACGGCGCCCGTCTATGGCCCGCCCTTCGTGCGCGACCGCGATGGTGGCCGCCGGTATGCAACTTTGGCTGATTTTCAAAAGTTTGTGAAATTGGGCTATATGTCAAAATATCTGCACCATTCCGGCGGGACCGTTTGCGAACCCACCGATGTGCCGGTTAACAAGCGCCATCTGGATATGCTTTTGACGCATATGGTGTATAGCGATAAGCCGTTCATGGGGTCTGTGACCGAGCCAAGCCGCGCACAGGACTCCGTCGAGATGTGCGAAATTTTGTTTGGCAAAGAGTTTGTACAAAACAACACCGTGATGACATCGTTGATCAATATTAACAGCCCGCTCACCTTTGACAGCATTATGATGGGCGCCTTGGAGGTTTTTGCCTCCAACAATCAGGCCAGCATTATCTCGCCCTTCATCGTAGGTGGGGCGATGGCGCCGGTGTCGGTCGTGGGCACATTGACCCAGGTTCTGGCTGAAGTTTTGGCGGGTATCGCCTATAGTCAAATCATCAAGCCCGGGGCTCCCGTGATCTTTGGCACATTTGTCACCTCCATCGACATGAACTCCGGCGCACCGACCTTCGGCACGCCAGAGGCCAGCCAAATTCTTTACGGAGCCGGGCAGTTGGCCCGCCGGATGAACTTGCCGTTTCGCTCAGGCGGCGGGCTTTGCGGCTCGAAATTACCCGACGCGCAGGCGGCTTATGAGACCGCCAATACGCTCAACGCCGCGCTTTTGGGCGGGGTCAACTTTATGCTTCACTCCTGCGGCTGGCTGGAAGGTGGGCTTGTGGCGTCCTTTGAGAAATTCGTTATGGATGCCGACCACCTCGGCACTCTGCAGAAAATGGGACTTGGGGTCTCAGCTGATGAAAACGGCCAAGCCATGGATGCCATCCGCGAGGTTGGGCCAAGCGGCCATTACCTCGGATGTGACCACACGCAAAAGAACTTCAAATCTGCGTTTTGGCGGTCGAATTTGTTTGACTACAAGCCCTTTGAGACCTGGTACGAAGAGGGCGCGCGCGACACCTATAGTTTGGCCGCAGAGCGCGTGGCCTCTCAATTGGCCAACTATCAGCAACCGCCGCTCGATCCTGAAATTTTGGCGGCGCTTGAGAAATATGTGGCCGACAAAAAAGCGGCGATGCCCGACGCTTTTGTCTAGGGCATTGGCCTTTGGTCCTTAGGTCTTTTTAAGACTGCTGTATTCTGCCAATATGGCAATAAGATATCGGATGTGGCGCGCTGGGGAATACTCAGCGCGCTTTTCTTTGCGCAATCGGTTGTAGGTTTCTTCAATGTCCAACAAGCAATCGAGTTGGCCTGTTTTGCTGCGATGAAGCGACCCTCCTAAGAGCACCGGAAGATGGCGGCTGGGATCATAACTGGCCAGCCCATTACGCGCCGCCTCTAACATGAGCTTGGGGCGTTTGAGAGTGTTCAATCTGAGTTCAATGTGCCGCATCACGCACCTCCATTTTGAGAATCAACCCTTAGGCTGGCACAGGTGCCGAGGGTGTTGCGTCTCGCGGCGTTTGGCGTTCGGTCAATTCATAGATCGGCTAATTTTATCCATCATTCTTGGAGGCTTAGAGCGAATTAACCAAGGCGTAATAATTATTACCATAATACTAATGCAACCTGTGAAAAGATTGGTGTCTGGAGTGCGTATCTCACAATTTGACTTTTCGAACGGTCGAGGCGGCGTGCCACATTCGAAAATGCCTGTCTGGATGCCTCATGCGGTCAAGCTGTATCTGGCCCATACAGAGCATGGACATTCTATTCGCAGTTTGGCCCGGTATTCTGGTGTTCACCCGTCAACGGTGTCGCGCTCTGTCCGCAAGATTGAGACATTGCGTGACGATCCTCTTATCGATCGCGCGGTCCAAGAATTGAGCAAATACTGCTTGGAATCAGCGCCCCGGCGCTTGGAGGATAAACCCATGAGCTTTCACAACCCTGACCCCAATCCCCTGTGCTACCCGGCCTCTCTGGATGCGCCGAGCATCACCGCCTTGCGGTATTTGGCACGAAAAAATACCGTCTTGGCTTTGGCGCAGGGGCTTGAATTGGCGGTTATTGTCCGTGAGGCGGTTCAGGGACAGGTTGAGAAATTGGGCACGCTTGATCGGGCGCAGGTCATGGCCATGACCATGCAAGATTGGCTCAAATGTGACGATCCGCAAGCGCGGATCATGCGCTTTCACCTTACAGATGTCGGTTTAAAACTGCTGGCAAGACTGGAGGAGGCCGACACGAATGACACAGACGGCCGAGAGGGCGGGCCCTCCGATCCCGTCAGCCGTGGGCGATTGCGCTACGGCCAGGCGATCAGCCCGGTGCACTCTTTGGCGCGCCGTCGCAACAAAGATGGCGAGCCATATATTTCACGCAGCCTTGTGAAACAGGCCGAGCGGTTACGGGAGGATTATGAATTGGCGCTGCTCGAAAGCAACGCGCCCATCGATTGGCTCGGGGCCATTCGCTCCGGTTTGAGCCGGAAGTCTCAGGCGCCCGCGGCCTCAGCGCTTTATCGCGCGCGCTCCGCTTTGGCAGATTTGGGACCAGGTCTTGGCGATGTGGCGCTGCGCTGTTGTTGCCGGCTCGAGGGGCTTGAGGCCGTGGAGCAGACCATGGGTTGGTCAGCGCGCTCTGGCAAAATCGTGTTGCGCATTGCTCTGCAAAGGCTGGCGCGCCATTACGAAGACACGCAGGCGGCTGAAGCCTTGGTCGGTTAACGCCTCAGTGCATAACGGATATTCCCAACCTTGGGGGTGGCTGTTTACGCGGGTTGTGTTAGTTTAAAGCAACTGAGGACGACTGACATGCGTGATTTAAAAATTCCCGAGCAACGCCATCCTGAAAAAGCCAAACGGCCGGACAATCCGCAGCCGAAAAAGCCGGCTTGGATTCGTGTGAAAGCCCCCGTGGGGCAAGGCTATCAAGAGACACGCAAAATCATGCGTGACAATAAGCTTGTGACTGTCTGTGAAGAGGCCGGCTGCCCCAATGTGGGGGAATGCTGGAATCAAGGCCATGCCACAATGATGATCATGGGGGAGGTCTGCACAAGGGCCTGTACCTTCTGCAATATTGCCACCGGAAAACCGCCAGAAGATTTAGATGTGTTCGAGCCGGGCCGGGTGGCCGATGCCGTAAAAAAATTAGGGCTCAACCACGTTGTGGTCACCTCAGTGGATCGCGACGATATCGAAGATGGCGGTGCGGCGCATTTCGCCCAAACCATTCGCGCAATTCGCAAGCAATCGCCCAGCACAACGATTGAGATCCTGACACCTGATTTTATTCGTTGCGCCCCTGAAGCCTTGGAAGAGGTTGTGGCAGCGAAACCCGATGTGTTTAACCACAATCTAGAAACCGTCCCGGGTCTCTATCCTGAAGTGCGCCCCGGCGCGCGGTATTTTCACTCACTGCGTTTGCTGCAAAGGGTCAAGGAGCTCGATCCCACGATGTTTACCAAATCGGGCATCATGGTTGGTTTGGGCGAGGATCGCCAAGCGGTGCATCAGGTCATGGATGATATGCGCGCGGCCAATGTAGATTTTATCACCATCGGCCAATATCTCCAACCGACGCTCAAACATCACCGGGTTGACCGATTTGTTACGCCAGAGGAATTTGCCAGCTATGAGAAAGCGGCCAAAGGGAAGGGATTCTTGATGGTCTCAGCGACCCCCTTAACCCGCAGTTCCTATCACGCGGGTGACGATTTTGCGAAAATGCAAAAGGCACGGCAGGCGGCGCAGGGTTAGGGCCAAAGGCTGCGTTAAAACCCTATGCCGCCGCGATGCGAATTCACCGTCAACCAATCTGGCCAGCCGATCAATCGCTCGATGCCAAAGAGGACCAAAGCGATCCCCACAACGGCAATCCACAAGAGGATGGTTTTTCTCGAGGGTGGATGGCGCGCAATCCGCGCCATTTTTAGAAAAAATCTTGGATTCATGTAAAACGAACTTTTCCAATAAAGGGCAGGTTGCGGTTGCGTTGGGCGAAATCAATACCATAGCCTACCACAAACTCATCTGGAATTTCAAAGCCTAAGAAGTCCGTCTTGATGTCAACCTCGCGTCGTGAGGGCTTGTCCAGCAGGGCGATGGTGCGCATGCGTTTGGGTTGACGGCGCAAAATATGCTCGGTGACATTTTTCATCGTGTGGCCGGTGTCGACGATGTCCTCGACAATAAGGACGTCACGATTCTCGATGGTGCCGCGCAGATCCTTCAGTATACGCACTTCGCGCGAGCTTTCCATGGCGTCGCCATAGCTGCTGACCTCCAGGAAATCGACCTCAATCGGCAAATTAATCTCGCGCACCAAATCAGCAATGAAAACAAATGAGCCGCGCAAAAGTCCGACCACCACGAGTTTATCAGTATCTGCAAATTCTTGCTCAATTTCTGCGGCCAATTGCTCTATTCTGGCCGCGATAGACTTGGCAGAAATCATATTGTCGATGACATAAGGTTTTTGCGACATAGTACCCTCTTGAATTTTCCCCAGCTTTCTAGGACATCTTGCGCTCAAAGTCAGCGGGAAACACAATGCCTACGCATAATGAAACAAAAATTTTGCCATATTCTGCGCAGGGCATGTATGATTTGGTCGCAGATGTGGCCTCATACCCGGAATTTTTGCCTTGGTGTGCCGCCGCGCGCGTGAAATCGGTGACCGATGAGGGATCGCGGCAAATCATGGCGGCGGATCTTGTGATCTCTTTTAAAGTATTTCGCGAACGCTTTGGCAGTCAGGTGATCTTGCATCCCAAGGATAAGTTCATCGACACGCAATATCTCGATGGACCATTCAAATATATGAAATCGACCTGGAAGTTTGAGGACACAGCCGAAGGCTGCGCTGTTACATTCTTTGTTGATTTCGAGTTCAAGAACGCCATTTTACAAGGTGTGATTGGTCTGGTCTTTAATGAGGCCATGCTGCGGATCGTGCGAGCGTTTGAGACCCGAGCGGATGCGCTCTATGGGCAAGCCCGGCCATAAAAAAGGCCCCCAAATGGGAGCCTTTTTCGCGTATTTACCTTAGGTTTTACGACGTGTGATCATAGGCGCGCTCGCCATGGGCGGCCAGATCAAGCCCGGTGTATTCGTCTTCTTCACTGACCCGCAGAGGGGTCACGAGAGACACGAGCTTGACCAGCACCACGGTGACAACCACCGTGAAGATGCCGACAATGACAAGGCTGCCAATTTGCGCGACCCATGCGCCTGCTCCAAAGACTGCGATCATGATGGTTCCAAAGATCCCGCCGACACCGTGGACGGCGAAGACGTCCAATGTATCGTCTATTTTCAGGCTGTTGCGCACCAGATTTACCGCTTCCTGGCACAGGATGCCTGCGACTGAACCGATGAGGAGTGCCTCAATTGGACCAACGAAGCCAGAAGCTGGTGTGATCGAGGCCAGCCCTGCAATCGTGCCGGTGACCATACCCACGAGTGAGGCTTTGCCGTATTTGATCCGCTCCCAGAGCGCCCAGGTGAGCGAGGCCGCTGCGGCAGAAATATGCGTAACTGTCAAAGCCATAGCTGCACCGCCATCGGCCGCCAATTGCGATCCGCCGTTAAAGCCGAACCAACCAACCCAAAGCATCGCAGCCCCGAGCATGACAAAGCCAGGGTTATGCGGCGGGGTGGTTGTATTGCGCCGCGCGCCAAGCATCACAGCAATGACCAATGCCGCCAGCCCCGCTGTTTCATGCACCACAACACCGCCCGCGAAATCCTTTAATCCCGTCGCGCCAAACAGGCCGCCATCGGCCAGGAAGCCGCCGCCCCAGACCCAATGGACAACAGGCGCATAGCAAAGCAGCATCCAAAGCCCGGAAAATGTCATCACAAACCCAAAGCCAATCCGCTCGACATAGGCGCCAACGATCAAGGCGGGGGTGATGATGGCGAAGGTCATTTGAAAGGCAAAGAACAGAACTTCTGGCAGGGTGGTGCCATCGCGGACCGTACTGGCGTCAACACCGTTCAGGAACACATGGCTCAGACCGCCCCAATAGCCGGAGGTGCCAGACCCGAAGGCGATGGAATAGCCGAAGGCCAACCAAAGCACACTCATGAGACAAGCAATGCCGAAACATTGCATAAATACGCTCAGAACATTCCGCGCGCGCACCAGCCCCCCGTAAAACAGAGCCAGCCCAGGCAGTGTCATGAATAGCACCAATGCCGTGGCAACAATAATCCAAGCTGTATCAGCAGCGTTCATAGTAACCTCCTAAATCACGTGCCGGCCTTCTCGACCATAAGCGCAGGTGATGGAAAGCGTCATGCCGAGCGCGCTGATGTTTTTCAGGGCTTATTCAAAGTTTGCATAAATTTTGGGCGAAAATAACGCGCCGGGTTTAATCAATGGGCTAAGTTGAGATGCACATGGATTAAGTTTAAGGCATGATCTAAAGCAGCCTGGCGCACGGCGGCCCGGCCGAGCGCGCCAAACTCCTGGGTTTCGCTTTGGGTGCCGTGAGCGCTGGCCAGGGCAAAACATACGCGGCCCTCGGGCTTAAATTCAGAGCCGCCCGGCCCCGCAATGCCGCTGACTGAGATTGCAATATCGGCCTGCGACTGGCGCAATGCGCCTTCAGCCATTTCGCGCGCCACGGGTTCCGAGACCGCGCCGTAATCGGCAAGGGTCTTGTGGCGCACCCCAAGCATCTTCTGCTTTGCCCCATTGGAATAGGTGACAAAGCCCTGTTCAAATATGGCTGAACTGCCGGCAATATCTGTCAAAGCGGCGCTAATCATCCCGCCTGTGCAGCTTTCGGCACAGGTGATTTTCAAGCCCAAAGCCTGGGCCCTGCGCAAGATTTCTTCGGCGATAGGGTTCATAAGGCCACCATCACAAGCGCCATGGCCAAGGCTACCATCACCCCGGCAATGATATCATCGAGCATAACGCCAAGAGGGCCAACAAGACGATCGGCCCATCCGACCAAACCTGGTTTTGTGATATCAAACAGGCGAAAGGCGACAAAACCGAACACATAATAGAAAGCGGCGCTGTCAAAGGGTAGGGGCCAAATCGCCAGCGGCAGCAAGGCAATCCATTGCCCGGCCACCTCGTCAATGACTATTTCCGAAGGATCATGGTCGCTTTTTCCAGCTGTTTCGCGCGCTGTGGCCCAATAGCCCAGCAGGCAAGCCAGGAAAATTCCAATGCAAAGCCCAATGAGCCCCGCGCCATTTATCACAGCGGCGCCACTGATCAACGCGGCCAAGCTGCCCCAGCTGCCCGGAGCCGGGCGCAAATGCCCGATGTAAAAAAAGGTGGCAATTATATGGCTCATTGGCTCACCAAGGCCGCGGTGGCGATGGCTGCAATGCCCTCTTCGCGCCCCGTAAACCCAAGGGTTTCTGACGTGGTGGCTTTGATGGAGACTTGATCGCACTCCAGACCCATGATCTGTGCCATCCGCGCCTGCATCGCTTGTGCATGGGGGCCGATTTTTGGAAATTCGCAAATCAAGGTGCAATCCACGTTTTCAATGTGAAAGCCAAGGTCTTTGGCCAGCTGCACCGCGTGTTTTAGGAAAATATCCGAAGGGGCGCCCTTCCATTGGGGATCGGAGGGTGGAAAATGTTGACCAATATCGCCGCGTGCCAATGCGCCATAAATGGCATCGGTCACCGCATGCATCCCAACATCTGCATCCGAATGGCCCAGCAGACCGGCCTTATGGGGCAGGGTGACACCGCAAAGCGTGATCTCTGTACCCGGTCCAAATTTATGAACGTCAAACCCGTTGCCCAAACGTAGTTTCATGCGGCCTCGCAAAATTCGTTCCGCCCGGGCAAAGTCACCGGGCACTGTTACTTTCAGATTATCGGCCTCTCCGGGGACAATGGCAACCGGGTGTCCCGCGGCGCGAACAACTTGCACATCATCCGTCGCCGGGTCTGTCGCGGCCGCATGTGCCGCATAAATCACCGGATAAGAAAAGCACTGGGGCGTTTGGGCCCGCCATAGATCACTGCGATCTACTTGCGCCGTCACTGTATCACCGCCGCGCCACAAGGTATCTTGCACCGCGACTGCGGGCGCCGCTGCGCCCTGGGCGCGCATGGTCTCAACGCAACGAGAGATCACAGAGTGGGTCACACATGGGCGCGCGGCATCGTGGATCAAAACATAGTCTGGGGCCTGATCTTTGAGAGCCTCAAGGGCGCAACGCACAGAATCGTCGCGGTTTGCGCCGCCGTGCAGGGCGCGCACCGCTGCCGGCAGCTGCGCGATCCGATCTTGATCCTCCGGGTGATGCACCACCACGACCGCATCAATTTCAGCGTGAGACATAAACGCATCGATCGACCAAGCTATAAGTGGCCTGCCCAGGAGCATCCGCCATTGTTTCGGCACTGTGCCGCCAGCGCGCGTGCCACGGCCGGCCGCCAGTACAATCGCGATCGTTTTGGGTGCATCTGTCATAGGTTGTGCTTATATCTTTTGATTTTCTGCATGCAATCCTTGGTTTTGGCTGGAGTTTTGCTTAATTTTTGTGCAAATGTATAAAAATGCGGATGTAACGTAACGAAGGGCTTGTCGCCCGCGGGTCAGATCGTGTGAGTTTGTTGAGCGTTTGGAGATGAAATCTTGACCTTCGTATTAGGAAATCAACCAGTTTTTCCTCCTGTTCTGTTGGCCCCTCTGGCCGGCATCACAGATGTGCCTTTTCGCAATTTGGTTCAGTCCTTTGGGGCTGGTCTTGTAGTGTCCGAAATGGTGGCCAGCCACGAGATGGTGCAAAAAAAGCCAGGTGTGCGCGAAAGAGCGGAGCTTGGTTTTGGGATCGAAAGCACCTCGGTGCAAATTGCCGGATGTGACGCCTATTTGATGGCCGAAGCGGCCCGGATGATTGAGGCCAACGGCGCAAAAATAATCGACATTAACATGGGCTGTCCTGCCAAAAAGGTCACCAGCGGCCAGTCAGGCTCGGCGCTCATGCGCACACCAGATTTTGCCTTGGAGCTGGTCGAGGCGGTTGTGCAAGCCACATCGCTGGACGTCACTTTGAAAATGCGCCTGGGGTGGGATGATAACAGCCTCAACGCCCCAGAGATCGCCAAAAGGGCTGAGGCTGCGGGTGTGAAAATGATCACAGTGCATGGGCGGACGCGCTGCCAGTTTTACAAAGGCGCAGCTGATTGGCAGGCCATTGGCCGGGTGAAGCGGGCTGTGTCCATTCCCGTCATTGCCAATGGCGATATTGTGGATGTGACCTCTGCGCGCCAAGCTTTGCAGCAATCGGGCGCCGATGGGGTCATGGTGGGGCGCGGGGCGCAGGGCGCGCCTTGGCGATTGGCGCAAATCGCGTCAGCGCTCTATGGCACGCCGGCGCCAAAGATCCCCCGCGGTTCAGACCTGGCACAGGTAATTTTACAGCATCATCAGGCAATCGTGGACTTCTATGGGGGCACGCTTGGGCTGAAAAACGCCCGCAAGCATTTGGGTTGGTATTTAGATGGCTTGAATGTGGCTCCTGAGCTGCGCCAGTCGGTATTGAGATCCTTTGATCTGGCTGAAATTCGCGAGCTGATCTGGCGCGCCGTCGAGATGCCTTCCGCAGGTGTGGCCGCGTGAGCCTGTATCGAGAACTTTGGTCACAGCTTCCAATCCCCGCCTTGCTGGTGACGGGCGATGATACCGTGCAAGAGCTGAACCTGGCCGCCGAACAATTTCTCGGAATTTCTGCCAAGGTTATCCTAGGTCAACCCATTTGGAACTACCTGAGGGGGGAGGAGCTTTTGCCAGCAGGCCTAGAGCGGGCACGCGCGACCTCACGGCCCATCGTTATTTCGCAGATCACAACCCACGGTCGCACAACGGCACCCCAGACCTGTGCAGTCCATCTTTGTCCGATGACAGGGGCAGAGGGGCAGATCATGATTTTGCTCATTGCACATGAAACGCTCGGCGGTCGTTTTGGAGAAACCGCGCCGCTCTCGGCCGCGCATTCTGCCATTGGCATGGCCGAAATGCTGGCCCATGAGATCAAAAATCCCCTGGCCGGGATCACGGGCGCGGCGCAGTTTTTGTCATTGTCTCTGCCGGCTGAAGATCTTGAAATGACGGATCTGATCGTCGAAGAAAGCAAACGCATTGTCAGCCTTCTCGATCAGGTGGAACAATTCGGCGATGTCACGCCGCCAAGTTGTGCTTTCGTCAATATTCATGATGTGCTCGATCGGGCCGCACGCTCGGCCGTGTTTGGATTTGCTGGCGACATCCAGATTCACAAGACCTATGACCCCTCCCTACCGGAAGTCTGGGCAGATGCGGATCAAATGGTGCAGGTCTTTCTGAATTTGGTCAAAAACGCCTGTGAGGCTTTGGGTCCAGAGGGAAAAGTGACTATTCGCACCTTCTATGACCCAAGCTTGCGCCTGCCTCTGCCGGATGGAACAGGGCGCCGCCTGCCTTTGCATGTGGAGATCATCGACAACGGCCCGGGTTTGCCGAAGGCGTTGGCCAATCATGTTTTTGAGCCCTTTGTGACCACAAAAAACAATGGCAAGGGGCTCGGATTGGCCTTGGTGTCCAAAATAATTGCCCAGCATCGCGCGTGGATCAGCGTCGCCTCACAGCCAGGTCATACGATTTTCAGAGTATCATTGTCGGTACATAACGAGAGTAGGAGTTAACGCTATGGATGGAACGGTTCTAATCGCAGATGACGACCGAACGATTCGAACGGTCCTAACTCAGGCCTTCACCCGGGCGGGATGTAAAGTCCACGCGACGTCATCGCTGGTCACTTTGATGCGCTGGGTCGAGGATGGCAAAGGGGATTTGGTGGTGTCGGATGTGGTTATGCCCGATGGCAACGGCCTTGAGAATTTGCCACAAATCACCAAACTGCGCCCCAATCTTCCGGTCATTATTATCTCTGCTCAAAACACAATCGTGACGGCCATTCGCGCCAATGAGGCCAAAGCTTTTGACTACCTGCCCAAACCCTTCGACTTGCCCGAGTTAATGCATCGCGCGGCCAAAGCCTTGGAGCGCCGTCATCCGCCGCAAGTGTCCGGGGATGTGGCCGAGGTGCAGGATGCTGAAATCCCGTTGGTTGGGCAATCGACGGCGATGCAAACGCTTTATCGGTTAATCGCACGCGCTATGAACGCGCCGGCGCCTGTGCTGGTGTTGGGCGAGGCTGGCACGGGAAAGTCCTTGATCGCTTCCAGTCTGCACAAGTTTTCGAAACGTGCCGATCAACCGATGGTGGTTTTGCATCCAGAGATGATGGAAAGCCAATCTACCATTCGTGATGCGCTCATGCGCTGCGGGTCTGGCACATTGATCTTGGATGGGGTGAGCGACTTGAGCCCAGCGGCGCAACTGCGATTGCTGCATATATTGGGGGAGCCGGGCGACCAAAACCTGCGTTTGGTCTCAACCGCTGCGCCAAATATTCTGGCAGATGTTCAAAATGGAAATTTCAGGAATGATCTGTTTTTTCGCCTGTCTAGCCTACAGCTGACCGTTCCGGCCTTGCGTGAGCGGGTTGAGGATATTTCAGTCTTGGCCCAGCATTTCATTGCGACGTTGCAAGCGGAAATAAAGTTTGAGCTCAGCCAGGCCGGCGCTGCGGCCCTGCGCGATTTCAATTGGCCGGGCAATGTGCGCCAATTGCAGAACGTCATCGGCCAATTGATGATGGAGTCCCCCAACACATTGCTTGATGGCAATGCTGTGAAGGAGGTTTTGAAAAAAGCTGGGCCGAGCAACGCGATCAGTGCGTTGTTACCCTCTGAAAGTCTGGCCGAATCCGTTGGGCTGCATGTGCAGCGGTATTTTGATCTTCACGGTGCGAACCTGCCTCCAGACGGGGTGTATCAAAGAATTTTGCGCGAAATTGAAGTTCCTTTGATTGAGATTTCACTTGCGGCCACCTCCGGCAACCAAGCCAAATGTGCCGATTTGCTCGGCATTAATCGCAATACCCTGCGCAAAAAAATCAACGACCTTGAAATTGTCGTGACACGCCGACGCAAAATGATGTAAAAGCGCAACAAGCGTGGCATTTTGGCACTTTTCCACAATGCGCAGGAATCGCGGTCATCAAAAGGGTCAGCAGAAATGCGCCAAGGGCTTGTCAGTTCTTTATTAGACAAAATGGCCGATCTGCGTGCGAACCCGCAGGTCAACTCGAACTTTACCTTTGTTTTGGTGGTTACGGGGCCTTTGCTGGTGTTCCTGACGTTCTATGCCATGCAGCCGATCAAAGGCGGGCGGGCATCGCTACGGTTTATTTTGACCGCTGATTTTGTTTATATTTTGTTTATCACAACATTGCTGATCCGCCGAATTGTCCAGCTGGCGGCCGCCCGCCGGGCGCAATCGGCAGGCTCGCGGTTGCATTTCCGCCTCACGACGGCCTTCGGGGTGATTGCGCTGTTCCCAACGATTTTGGTCGCCATATTTGCTGTGCTTTCGGTCAATCAGGCGCTGGAGGGGTGGTTTTCTGAAAGGGTGCGCAATGCGGTCGGGGCCTCTTTGAGTGCCGCGCAGGCCTATGAGGCGCAGACTCGCAACGGGGTCATATCGGATACTAAAATTTTTGCGCAACGCCTTAATGATCTGAACCAAAATGAGTTTTTCTCCCGCAGCATAGATATGGACAGCCAACTCAGCCCGGCGCTCACCCGTCTTCAGACCCAGTTTGAACGCGGCTTTAAAGAGATCTACATCATCAACAATCTGGGAGAGTTGCGACTGCGCGGACCGTCGTCCTATTTGTTTGATTACGAACAACCAACCGACGCGCAAATTATGGCCGCAGATGGGCTGGAGCCGGTGATTATGACAGATTGGCCCAGCAATGAGATGCGGGCCCTGATCCGATTGCAAACTTACACCAACCACTATCTTTACCTAACGCGCAGTGTTGAGGGATCTCTTTTGGCCTTGCTCGAAGAAACCACCGAAACCGCGCGCTACTATAATCAGCTTGAATCGGAACGCGGGCGGCTCTTGTTTGATTTTGGGCTTTTGTATCTGGCCTTTGCGGTGATTTTGATTTTGACCGCGACCTGGCTTGGGCTTTGGTTTGCTGAAAGATTGGCCAGTCCCGTGGGGCGCATGGCGGCGGCGGCGCAAAAGGTTGGGGCAGGGGACTTAGACGCGCAGATCGAAAATATCAAAGGCGATGATGAGATCGCGATGCTGGCGCGTTACTTCAACCAAATGACCCATAGATTGAAAGGTCAACGCGACACCTTACTTAAGAGTGCAGATCAAGCGGAACGCCGAAGAAGATTGTTTGATTCCGTTCTGGCCTCTGTGACCTCCGGCGTGATTGGACTCGATCAAGCGGGCAATATTATGTTTTTAAACAAATCCGCCCAGCGGGTTTTGGATTTACCAGAGTCCGCTGAGCCGCGCGCGCTCTCGGAGGCGGTGCCTGAGTTGGCCAGTATGTTCACAGATTTCTGTTCAAGCCTGTCTGATGTGGCACAACGCGAAGTGCGGGTGGTGCGCCGTGGGAAGTTAGAGAGCCTTTTGGTACGCATTGCGCGCCGCTCGGGTGAGCTGTCTGATGCAGAGGGCTATGTGATTGCGCTGGAAGATGTCACGGATCTCGTCAGCGCACAGCGCATGGCCGCTTGGGGCGATGTCGCCCGGCGGATTGCTCATGAGATTAAGAACCCATTGACACCTATTCGACTGTCTGCGGAACGTATTAAACGCAAATTTTCACCACAGGTTGGCGAGGAGTCAGAGCAGCTGGAACGTATGACGGATGTCATTGTGCGCCAAACCAATGAGCTCAGCCGCATTGTCGACGAATTTTCGCAATTCGCGCGTATGCCGGAGCCAGATTGTCGCCACACGAATTTTGCTGACTTTCTCAAGGAGACGATCTTGTTGCAAGAAAGTGGACAGCCAGATGTGAAATTCACATTGGATCTGCCGAAAGAAGCGCTTTGGATTGATGCAGATGCTGCGATGATTGGCCGTGCTGTGACCAATTTGTTAAAGAACGCCGGCGAATCCATCGACGATAGAAAAGCGCATCAGCCCGATCATATGGGCGAAATTCGCATTGCAGCGGCCCAAACAGATCGGTCGGTGGTTGTGGAGATATCGGACAACGGCGCAGGGCTGCCCGAAGATCGCGCACGTCTGCTCGAACCCTATGTGACCAATCGCCTATCGGGAACGGGCCTTGGCCTGTCAATTGTAGTGAAAACCATCGAAGAACATGGAGGCACCTTTGCACTGACGGATGCGGAAGCCTTCCAAGAAGGCGACAGGCCAGGGGCAAAGGCAGTCATTAGGCTGCCACGTCTGGCCGATAGCATCGCACAGAAAATTGATCTAGGAATACCAGCATGACAGATATTTTGATTATTGATGACGAGCGCGATATCCGTGAATTGATCTCTGAAATATTGATCGATGAAGGCTACAAAACACGGCTCGCGGGCACGTCTGATGCAGCCATGCGCCAGATTGCCGATGAGCGCCCGGCTATGCTGATCCTAGACATCTGGCTCAAAGACAGTGCGATGGATGGCATTGATATTTTGAAGTCCGTGAAATCCAATTACCCGGATGTGCCGGTGGTGATTATTTCCGGTCATGGTAACATCGAGATTGCTGTTGCGGCGATCAAGCAAGGCGCGTTCGATTTCATCGAGAAACCTTTCAATATAGATCAATTGCTCGTGGTTATTCGCCGGGCTATGGAAGTGGCCAACCTGCGCAGTGAGAACATCGCTCTGCGCAGCCAGTACCAACAACCCTTGGAACTCATTGGACAAAGTGCTGTTTTCAAAGCCTTGAAGAGCAGTCTCGATAAGGTCACGAAATCGAATGGGCGCGTTTTGTTAACGGGCCCATCTGGCGTTGGCAAGGAAACGGCTGCGCGCTACATTCACATCAATTCAAACAGGTTCAATACACCGCTTGTGGTGGTCAACTGCGCCTCTCTGGATGCTGAGACGGCAGATGCAAAGCTATTTGGCGTCGAGCTCAACGGCAGGCTGCATCAAATGGGCCTATTAGAGTCGGCGCATAACGGTATTTTATTTTTTGACGAAATTGCAGATTTACCGCTGGCCGTACAAGCTCGGCTTTTGCGGGTTTTGGTAGATCAAAGCTTCACGCGGGTGGATGGAACCGCCGCACAGAAGGTAGATATCCGCGTGATTTCAGCCACGGCGAAAGATTTGACGCAAGAGATTGAGCGCGGAGCGTTCCGTGAAGAATTGTTCCACCGCCTCAATGTGGTGCCGATTGCAGTGCCCAGCCTTGAGGAACGTCGCGAGGACATCTCAGTTCTTGCGGAGCATTTTTTGGGTGAGTTTCATGACAAGCTTGGCCTGCCCAATCGCCGCTTGAGCGAAGATGCGGCCACGACTTTGGAAAGTATGATTTGGCCCGGAAACATTCGCCAGCTTAAAAACCTCATGGAGCGGGTGTTGATCATGGGTCCAACCTCGGGGGATATTGAGCCCGAAGAGCTGCCCAATGAAACAGGTGTAGGCGACAGCCGGGACGGGCAGATCGTGATTTCAGGCAGTGTCGCCACCTATTCTTTGCGCGAAGCCCGCGAGCTTTTTGAGCGGGAATATCTTTTAACGCAAATCAACCGCTTTGGCGGCAACATCAGCCGCACCGCCAGTTTTGTTGGTATGGAGCGCTCAGCGCTGCACCGTAAACTAAAATCGCTCGGGGTGGTGACCTCAAATCGCAGCCGTGGGCTGCACGCACAGCTTGAACCGGAGTGAATGAAAGAATTGACCTTCTGCATGTGGTCTGACACACCCGCTCGCAGAGTTCATCTGATTTCAAGGGGGCAAAACCCATGAAAGTGATCATATGCGGAGCAGGTCAGGTTGGCTGGCAAATTGCACGCCATCTCGCCAATGAAAAAAACGACGTGACAGTCGTTGATCGCAATTCTGATCTGGTACGCCGGGCGACAGACACTTTGGATGTTCAAGGCATCGTTGGCTTTGCCAGCTATCCGGATATTTTGGCGCGCGCCGGTGCGCAGGATGCCGATATGGTCATCGCGGCCACCCATTCCGATGAGGTCAATATGGTGACCTGTCAGGTGGCGCATTCTGTGTTTAACATCCCGCGTAAAATTGCGCGCTTGCGGTCGCAAAGCTATTTGGATGCAATTTATGCTGATCTCTATCGCCGCGATCACCTGCCAATCGATGTGGTCATTAGCCCAGAGAAAGAAGTCTCCGAGGCCGCTTTACGCCGGCTGCAAACGCCTGCCGCATTCGAAACGGAATTTTTCTTCAACGGTGATGTGCAATTGCTTGGGATTACTTTGGACGATAAATGCCCGGTTCTTAACACACCGTTGCGCCAATTGTCTGACCTTTTCTCAACACTTTCCGCCGTGGTGGTGGCCATTCGGCGCGATGGCACGCTGTTTGTCCCGAGCTCCGGTGACCAACTCTTTGCCGGGGATTCTTGTTACATATTTGTGCAAAAACATGATGTGCAGCGGGCGCTGGAGGTCTTTGGTAAAACCGCTCATGTGCAAGATCGCATCGTCATCGTTGGCGGCGGCAATGTCGGGTTTGCTGTGGCCAAGAACCTCGAGAACCGCAGCAGCCGCATTCGGGCTAAGGTGATCGAGAAAGACCGGTTCACCGCAGAGCAAGCGGCTGAATTGTTGGAGAAAACCATCGTTCTTCATGGGGATGGATTGGATGCAGACATGCTATCGGAGGCCAATATTGAACGCAGCGATGCGATCTTGGCGGTGACCGATGACGACAAAACCAATCTTCTTGCGGCCATTCGAGCCAAATCCATGGGCTGTCCGCTGGCGATATGTTTGATCAACGATCCCTCGATGGAGCCCCTGCTGCGCGCCATGGGAATTGATGCGCATGTAAACCCTCGGGCGACGACCGTGTCCTCGATTTTGCGCCATATCCGCCATGGGCGTGTGCGGGGCGTCTATTCCATTGGTGACGCGGAAGCGGAAGTGATTGAAGCACAGGTTTTGTCGACCTCCTCCATAGCGGGTCAGAATATTCGCGATATTGAGTTTCCCGAGGGCGTGCTGGTCGGCGCGGTGCGAAAGGGGGATAAGATCCTAAAGCCTTCTGGCTCCCTGCGTATTGAAGAGGGGGATCATGTGGTTCTTTTCTCCCTCTCAGCAGATGTGGCCGAAGTGGAACGTTTGCTACAAGTTACGATAGATTTCTTCTAGTCATGTGGGTGCGTTTTCAGAAATTGCCGCTGGCAATCTCAATCCCAACTCTTCTAATTGTGATGATGATGATCCCGTCGGTGCACGGATTCATATCCGGAGATTCCCACGAGGGGCGTAGCTTCTTTTATGCCGTGCTCATGGGGCTCTTTGGTTTGAGTTTTTTGGGGTTTTCTCTACAAGGCACTGTTTTTCCTATGCATCGTCATGCGCGACTCTGGTCGCTGATCTCCTTCTTTCTCGGTTTTCCGATCCTTTTGGCCATACCACTTTATGAAGTCAGCGGAGCAGGTGGGTTTATTGACGCTTATCTTGATATCGTAAGCACCGTGACAACAACTGGTCTTCCGGTCTTCGCCCCTGGCAGCTTGAGCGAAACATTGGTCATTTGGCGGGTCAGTCTGGGCTGGGCCAGTGGGTTTTTGATTTGGGTTTTCGCCTGGTCGATTTTCGCACCGCTCAATCTGGGCGGATTTGAGCATCTGGGGGCCCGGGGAGAGGCGATGACCCGATCACAAAGCGCGCGGCAAACCGCAGGTCGACTGCCGGCAGAGAAATTCTGGCGCGAAGCCCATCGCCTCGGGCCGGTCTATCTGTGGATCACCCTGGTAACGGCTCTTGCACTTTTGATCGTCAGCGGCGACCCGACCTATGCAATCTTGCGCGCCATGGCAACGATTGCGACATTTGGGATTGAAATTCCTGGACATGCCGGTGTCGGTGGTGTGTCTGGAGAGGTGATTTTGGCATTTGTGATGCTGTTTGCCCTGTCACGTTCTACGTTCTCAACAGTCTTTGCCCGAGCCCGTAAATGGCGCATGACCGAAGATCCAGAACTTCGCGTGGCCGCTGGCTTGGTTCTTGTGGCAGCGCTTGTTCTCATCGGACAAGGGGCGCGATATGTTGAGGGTCTTGGCGCGGGTCTTGAGCTGATCTGGGGCGCGTTTTTTACCAGCCTGTCATTCCTGACCACTACGGGGCTGGCTTCCGAATTTCTGCCTTCGGGACTTGTGACCTTGGATCCGGTGGAAATCATACTTGTTGCGCTGGCCATGATTGGCGGCGGCGTGGCGACAACGGCTGGGGGCATAAAACTCTTGCGGGTTTTTATCCTGGCCGGTCATAGCCAAGCCGAGGTCAATCGCCTTACAGCACCATCACAGGTGATATCGGGGCAGATAGAAAGCCGCTCGCATGATCATCACAGTGCGATGTTGGCTTGTGTGTTTTTGGTGCTGTTCATTTTGGTTCTGGGGGCCACCACCCTGGCGTTGACGCTCACAGGCAGCCCGGTGAAAGAAGCATTGTACCTTACATTGGCCACTGTCACCAATACAGGACCACTTTTGCCAACAGGCGACGGCACCCAGACGCTGGTGATGGCACTTCCAACCCAGGCCAAGATGATCTTGGCTGCGGCAATGGTTCTGGGTCGGCTTGAGGTGTTGGCGCTCTTGGCCTTGTTAAATCCTGATATTTATCGCTGACGCAGAAATTTATGCCGATTTGCTACTAGAAATTGCTGAAAAACCACTACATACTAACCACTCCGGGGTGTAATTTTGTGTGTCCCCGCAAGAAAAAGGGCTTAAAGAATGGCTTCCGATAAACAAAACTTACAAGACGCATTTCTCAATCAAGTGCGCAAAACCAAGGTTCCTGTCACCATCTTTTTGATCAATGGCGTGAAGCTGCAAGGCGTTGTCACATGGTTTGACAATTTCTGCGTGCTCTTGCGCCGCGATGGGGCATCGCAATTGGTTTATAAACATGCGATTTCAACCATTATGCCAGCCCAGCCAATTTCTCTTTATGACGGTGAAGAATAGGCATTATGGGCAATACGCCAGATGCGCATGAGACCCACGCTTGGGTTTTACATCCCGATATAAAAACCGATTATTCCGCGCGCGCTGCGACGGATGCTTTGGCTGAGGCGGTGTCTTTGGCTCATGCGCTTCCCGGGCTCGAAGTGATGGGAGAAACCATTGTGCGTTTGCCCCGGGCTCATCCGGGCAAGCTCTTTGGCAAGGGAAAAATCGCTGAACTTGCTGAGTTGTTTAAAGCTGCCGAAGTGGAACTTGTGCTCATAGATGGGCATGTCTCGCCGGTGCAACAGCGTAACTTGGAGAAAGATTGGGGCGTCAAAATCCTTGATCGCACCGGCTTAATCCTCGAAATTTTCTCTGATCGTGCGCGCACCCGTGAGGGGGTTTTGCAGGTGGAAATGGCCGCTTTGAGCTATCAACGTACACGGCTTGTGCGCGCTTGGACCCATTTGGAGCGTCAACGGGGCGGTCTTGGTTTTGTGGGGGGGCCGGGCGAGACGCAAATTGAGTCCGATCGACGGGCCATTGATATCCAATTGGTGCGGTTGCAAAAACAACTCGACAAGGTGGTGAAAACGCGCGAGCTACACCGGTCGGCACGGGCAAAAGTGCCTTATCCAATCGTGGCTCTTGTGGGCTATACCAATGCGGGCAAGTCGACATTGTTCAACTATATGACCGGGGCCAAGGTCTTGGCCAAAGACATGCTTTTCGCCACGCTTGATCCGACGATGCGTGCGGTGAAACTGCCCAGTGGTATGGATGTGATCTTGTCAGATACTGTGGGTTTTATCTCTGATCTGCCAACCGAGCTTGTCGCCTCCTTCCGCGCGACTTTGGAAGAGGTGACGGCAGCGCAGCTGGTTGTTCATGTACGCGACATCGCCCATCCCGAAACTGCAGAGCAGGCGCAGGACGTGAACACGATTCTCGAAACGTTAGGCCTTGATCGCGATGTGCCACGCATTGAGATGTGGAATAAAAGCGATATCTTGGACCCAAGCGCCTTGGAGGCGCTGCAAAACGCGGCTGAGCGGTCGGATGATGTCTTCATCACTTCGGCGCTCACCGGCGCAGGCGTGCCTGAGTTTTTAGATGCCGTGTCAAGGCGGCTGACGCCTGACAAAACCCAATCAGAGCTTGTGCTTGGCTTTGACGAAGGGCGCGCGCGCGCCTGGTTGTTTGAGCAAGGTTTGGTGCGCGACGAGCAACAAACGCAAGAGGGGTTTTCCCTATCAGTCTCTTGGACAGCACGCCAAAAGAAAGCCTTTAGCGATCAGTTTGGTCCAAAACTGGTGTCAGGGTCGTAAGGCCAGTTGCACCCGCTCGGGCCAAAGTTTCATCCAATGTCATGGGCACATATTCGCCCCGGCGCCATAATTTGCCGAGATTGTCGTAATGCCGCGACAAGGGATGCCCACTTTGCCCGGTCGAAATGATAAAAACAGAACTGTCAGGATCGGCAAAATCATAGACCCCACGATAGGCGCCTGCATGGGCGTTTAGATAGGGGTTCGGCCCCGTGCCGATGGTTTTGCCGCGTTGGAGGGTATGGTCTCCTCCGGAGGTTGATTGCCGAATGTTTACGAACCACCTCAAGATCGGAATATCGCCCAAAACGGGATGATCATGGGTGGCTTGATGCGCCTCTCCCCAGCGCAGAGCGGTGATTTCGCTGCCATAGGTCTCGACCAGTTCGGCGAGGGCATCATCCAGAGCCAAACGAGACATCTCAGAGCAGCTCTCCATTCTGCGCGACTGCACCACGTCACACCAAATGCTGGCGCCTGACACATCGCGAAACACCCGCTCAATGAAGAGCGGCTCGACATGGGTGAAGGCCTCATGCAACGGTCCAAGCTCATCCACTATGAGACGCTTCTGCAAGGCTCTGAGCCAGGCCGCATAGATCAATGGCTCTGGCAGGTGTTCATTCATCTCACCATTCCAATTGGCCAAAAGATCCAAGGCTGTTTGGCGTCTTCCGGCCGTGCTGTCTTCGGCCACGGCTTCTGATTGAAACCAAAGCTCTGCGCCGATCAGCGGCAAAATTGTGCGCGCGGCGGGCGACACGCTGTCCAATTGCGCTTCGATAAAACTGTCGCGGGTGTGGGCCTCTCGGGTTTGGAGCAGGCGCGTCATCCGTTGAACCCTCTGACTGTCGCCCCAATCATAGCTGATATGTTCGGGAAAGCTGCGATCGGTGTATTTATTGTTAGTGTGTCCCAAAATACCACTGGCGGGGTTTAGAAAAACCGGATTTACCGAGGGATCAAAAACGCCTTGCCACCGGTTTTGTGCCAGCCAGCCGGCGCTTGGCAGGCGCCCTTTGGATTGGTGGCGCGGATCGCGTTTGGGTAGGGCGCCGATGGTGCGCATGGCAATCTGTTTGGAATCGGCCAGCGTGAGTATCTGACTGGGCGCCACGAAACTGCGGGAGGCCTGCAAGCCTTCCTGCACCGACTGCGCGGCCATCAGATCAAAACCGGCCTCAACGGATGTGTCCTGGCTCGATAGAAGCGTCCAAGCCACCGACGTGACATGACCGGCCGGGGTCACAGCGCCTAGGTTCGCATGGCTGCCGGGCAAAACCGGGCCGTTATCCGTCCAAAACATCTCCAACGTCACGGGTGATTTGTCTTTGATCCGAACAATGCTTTGCTTTTTGATAAAGGGTTTGTAGCCCTCCGGTGTTTGATATTCGCTTGACTCCAGTGGGTTTAGCTTTTCGATGTAAATATCTGTATCATCGAGGTTTGAGCTGGTTAAGCCCCAGCCAAGCTTTGCAGAGCGTCCCACCAAAACCAGCGGAAGGCCGGGAATGGTGCCACCAATGACGCCTCCGGTGGAGAGCTCGAGACGCGCCAGATACCAAATTGAGGGGGCGGTGAGTTCGAGATGCGGATCATTGGCCAGAAGCGTGCCGCGGGTGGCACTGCGCCCGGGCAAGGCGGCCCATGCATTTGATGCCCCCGAAAGGGCTATAGATTTGAACGGGGAGAGGGCTGAGCGCGGCGCTTCAGCTGTGGCTCTATTGGGTGGGATCTCTGGGAATAGGCGCGTGAAATCGATGATTTCAGCGTGGATATTGCCTGGCATATCGGGCAGTAAATCCTTGATCCGATCATCATCTAGAATGAGAGACGCCCGCGCGCGCAGCACTTCTTGTTGTAAATGACTGGAGAGCTGAATCCCCATAAGTTTGATGATCGCCAGGCTGTCGGCGGCGGTCCACGGGGATATCGCGTTGGAAAATAGGAAAAACTCCGGCGCGCCCCGCCCGAGTGCACCGTTGTTTATCTCAAGGAGCCGGGCATTCACCCCAAGCGCATAGGCATCCAGTTTGGCAAGCGTGTCGGGGCGAAGGGCCGACAGCGATTGCCGGGCGGCACTATAGATCGCCAAGCGGCGCACCGTCATATCAATAGGCAGGGTGGCCTCGCCAAAAAGCTCCGAGAGCCGCCCCTGCGCCGTACGACGCAGCATTGTCATTTGCCACAGACGATCCTGGGCATGGGCATAGCCGAGGGCAAACAGTGTATCGTGATCATTTTTGCCGAAAATATGCGGCACATTGGCCGTATCGCGAACAATTTCCACCGGAGCTATCAGCTGCTCAAATTGTACGGTCTTTGTGTAGTCCGGCAGGGAGCGGGACAGAACATACCAGGTGAAAGCAAAAAACAGGGCGCCAATGACAGCCAGGCTGAGAATGAGACGCATGAGCCATACAAAAATGCGATCCATAGGGTACTTTCACTGGCAGCATGGCAAATTGCCCTGCATTTTAGATTTTATTTTACATACTATCAGGTTCTTACGGGATTATCCTTGTGTATTTTGTTCCTTCAAGCGTGGCGCCGAAGCGCAGGCCGGCCTGTGCGAAAACAACAGCAATGACCGGATTAAACGTGGTGGTGGTGTCGGCGGCGAAGGAGTCGCCTTGATCTTGGTAAGCGTATTCAACATTTGCTCCGGCCACCCAGCCCGGTGAAGCTCTAAACCCGGCCAATGCGTCATCGGTCATGAAAAATAGCACATGTGAATATTGCTGCGCACCAAGTTGCAACCCGGCGCTCGCCCCGGCCGCAGAATAGTAATCGACATTGGAATCACCAACCCGCAGCGCACCACGGCCAAAACTGCCGCCCAGGCCGAACCCCGCTTCGGTAATCAAAGGCATGACCAACATGCCGCTGGCGTTCTTGGCCAATTGTTGGGTGCCGGGGTAACTGTCAAACATGACCTGTAACGTTGACTCAACAGCCGCATCAATTTGCGGTGCCTTATTAGAACCAATCGCATTTGAACAGGCCGCTGTGCCGCCAAGGGCGAGAAGGCCAAGTGAAAAATTTCGTCGTGTTGTCTGTGTCATAGATGCTCCGCCTTTTTCTGTCCGATTTATCGGATCTTCGATAAATTTTATATCATTTCCTGATGCCTGTCACTAGCGCGCCCAGGTTCAATGCGCGCCGTTTAAGATTTCGGCGACCTCTGGCGCAAAATAGGTCAAAACCCCGTCACATCCGGCCCGCTTAAAGGCCATGAGGCTCTCGAGCATGACCCGGCGCCCGTCAAGCCAGCCATTTTGCGCCGCCGCTTGCAGCATCGCATACTCTCCAGACACCTGATAGGCGAATGTTGGCACGCCAAATTCGCTCTTCGCCCGATGGCAAATGTCCAAATAGGGCATGCCGGGTTTGACCATGACCATATCTGCCCCTTCAGACAAATCCCGCGCGATCATCCGCAGGGCTTCGTCGCTGTTTGCCGGATCTATTTGATAGGTATTTTTGTCGCCCGTGAGCGCACCCGTGGCCCCAACGGCATCGCGGAATGGCCCATAAAATGCGGAAGAAAACTTGGCAGAATAGCTCAATATGCTGACGTTGTGGAAGGAGTTTTGCTCCAACATGGTCCGCAAAGCACCGATGCGCCCATCCATCATATCAGACGGTCCAAGAATATCGGCACCCGATTGAGCCTGTGCCTCGCCCATTTTGACCAGAGCGGCCACGGTTTCGTCGTTAATGATCTCACCGTCCCGCACGATGCCATCGTGGCCGTTGATGTTATAAGGATCTAGCGCAATATCTGTCATGACCATGACGTCAGGAACGGCATCTTTGATCGCTCGAATGGCCCGATTGGACAGGTTGTCAGGATTCCAAGCCTCTTTGCAATCTTCGGTTTTTAATGCCGGGTCGGTATATGGAAAAATGCAGATTGCAGGAATGCCGAGCTTATGGGCCGTCGCCGCCAAAGCGGGCAACCGATCAACCGTGTGGCGACTGACACCCGGCATTGAGCTCACGGGTTCGTGGCTATCCTCTCCCGCCATGACAAAGATGGGCCAAATCAGATCAGCGGGGCTGAGATGTGTTTCGCGCACCATCGCCCGCAGTGCAGGATAGGCCCGCAGCCGCCGAGGACGCAGGGCAGGAAAGGGGGCTTGGGTTTGAAAACGCGCCATGACTGGAACCTCATTTACATAGATAGTTTGGGTTTTCTTCTGATCGGCTTAGGTGTAGCAGAGAAAAAATGCAAATTCCAAATTCAAGTGACCCTTAATGAGCCTCATTGATCTTCTTTCATGGGATGCCTTTGGCAGCGGATGGTTTTGGTCCCTTATTGTGTTGCAATGGTTTTGGCATGGCGCTCAAGTCCTCGGAGTGCCTGTTGATTGCCTTCAATCCAAAGACAGGGGGCAGCTTTTTACCATCGTAAAGTGGCGCGCCCAACGCAGGGTTGATACAGCCCATCAAGCGCCGCTCGCTGTTGTGGTCGCCCTGTCGTTTTTGGTATCGGTGCTCTTCATATTGGGGTTTATCTACCAGATCGAACTCTGTGCCGCCGCCAGTCTTTTGATCCTCCCAGAATTGGTGATTTTCCGATTGGGTTATCGCACGGCGCAGACCATATGCGCCGATCATCAGGAGTTTGAGCCAGTGATCAAAGATTTGAAAAAACTGCATCTAAAGATCTATGCCACAGGCGCCGCGGCTATTTTCTGCGCCGGGGTATTTGGCTACGGGTTCGAGGTCTTGACACAATGATAAGACAAAAGGTTTGACGGGCTGATATGACATCCAACCACATCTTGATGAGCGGCGCCCCGGAGGGCTTTGACGCGACCATTGTGAACAAAGAAGCGCAGCAGGGCGGGGTGATCCATGTCGCGCGCGATGCCCATCGTCTACAGGCGATGCGGGCGGCTTTGGAATTTTTTGCCCCTGAGCTGCCCGTCTTTCATTTTCCCGCTTGGGACTGTCTGCCCTTTGACCGCGTATCGCCGAATGCGGATATCAGTGCCCAGCGCATGTCGAGCCTGGCCAGTTTTCTTGCGCAAATGCCCAAGTCCTATGTTGTCTTAACCACGCTTTCGGCTGCCAGCCAGCGCGTGCCGGCGCGCGCGACTGTTGGATCCGCCGTCTTTCGCGCCTCGGTTCACAGCCGCGTGGATGAACAAGCCCTGCGGGCTTTTCTGGTGCGTATGGGATTCACGCAAACGCCAACAGTTATGGAGCCGGGCGATTATTCAATTCGGGGGGGCATTATCGACATTTTCCCGCCTGGCCTTTCCGAGCCAATCCGTCTGGATTTTTTCGGCGATACGCTTGACGGCATTCGCCAATTTGATCCGGCAACGCAGCGCACAGTGAAATCGCTTGAGAAGGTTGAATTGTCCCCCGTGTCCGAAGTGATCCTAGATGAGGCCTCGATCCGGCGATTTCGACAAAACTACCGCATTGAGTTTGGGGCCGCAGGCACAGATGATCCGCTCTATGAGGCCATATCCGCAGGACGAAAACATCAAGGGGTGGAGCATTGGCTGCCGTTCTTTCACGAAGAAATGGACACGCTGTTTGACTACTTGCCCGATGCGACGGTTATTGTGGATGATCAATCGACCCCAGCGCGCTTGGCCCGCTGGGACACCATTGCTGATCAATATGACGCGCGCAAAACCGCATTCACGCAAAAGGGGCGTTTAGATACGGTCTACAAACCCGCGCCACCAGAATTGCTCTATCTCAATGATGCCGCCTGGCAGGAGGCCTTGGCAGGGCGGCGGCAGGTTGCCCTATCGGTTTTGCCACAACCGACGGGGTTGAATGTCCTGGATGCGGGCGCGCGGCTTGGCCGCAATTTTGCGCCTGAGCGTCAGAACGAGGCCCTGAGCCTCTTTGGTGCGGTCTCTGACCATATTAAGAACAAGCGCGCCGCCAAGCCTGTGGTGATTACCTCCTACTCGACGGGCGCCAGAGAGCGCCTGTCGGGCCTGTTGCAAGATGAGGGGCATGGGGAGCTGATTGAGATCAGCAATATTAAAGGCCTGCGCGGCGCGGGCACATATCTGGCGGTCTCGCCGCTGGAACATGGCTTTGAAACCGATGATCTCCTGGTGATCTCCGAGCAGGATATTTTGGGTGATCGTTTGGTGCGCAGCACGAAAAAGCGCAAACGGGCCGACAATTTCCTCACCGAAACTCAAAGTTTGAGCCCGGGCGATTTGGTGGTGCATGTGGATCACGGGGTGGGACGGTTCAAAGCTCTGGAGATTATCAGTGCAGCGGGAGCCGATCATGAATGCCTGCTGCTCGAATATGCCGAAAACTCCAAACTCTATTTGCCGGTGGAAAACATAGAGCTTTTGTCACGCTATGGCCATGACGAAGGCCTTTTGGATCGTTTGGGCGGCGGCGCGTGGCAAGCAAAGAAAGCGCGCCTCAAAGAACGCATCCGTGAAATGGCAGAAAAGCTCATTCGTGTGGCAGCCGAGCGTGCGTTGCGCAAAGCGCCGCTGGTAGATCCACCTTTGGGCATGTGGGATAGTTTTTGTGCACGTTTTCCGTATCAAGAAACCGACGATCAATTGAGCGCCATTTCTGACGTGATAGAAGATCTCGGCACCGGCCGCCCGATGGATCGGTTAATTTGTGGCGATGTTGGGTTTGGCAAAACTGAAGTTGCGATGCGGGCGGCATTTGTGGCGGCCTGTAGTGGTTTGCAAGTGGCCGTGGTCGCACCGACGACGCTTCTTGCGCGTCAACACGCGAAAAGCTTTGCTGAGAGGTTTCGCGGCTTTCCGCTCGAGATCCGGCAACTGTCGCGTTTTGTCTCGGCCAAAGCGGCCAATGAAACCCGAGACGGGCTGGCCCGCGGCACGGTCGATATTGTGATCGGAACCCATGCGGTGCTCGCAGATCAGGTTCGTTTCAAAAACCTTGGGCTCTTGGTCATTGACGAGGAACAACGCTTCGGCGTGGGGCATAAGGAAAAGCTCAAACAATTGCGCTCTGACGTGCATGTGCTCACTCTGACGGCCACACCTATCCCAAGGACCTTGCAATTGTCTTTGACCGGTGTTCGAGACCTATCCATCATTGGCACACCGCCCATCGATCGTCTGGCCATTCGAACCTATGTCAGCGAGTTTGACACCATCACCCTGAGAGAGGCGCTCTTGCGCGAGCATTATCGCGGCGGGCAAAGCTTTTTTGTGGTGCCGCGCATTCAAGATATCCCCGACATGGAGGCATTTTTGCGCGAGCATGTGCCGGAAGTTTCGGTCGTTGTGGGACATGGGCAGATGCCGGCGGGCGAATTAGATGATAAGATGAATGCATTTTACGACGGCAAATATGATGTGCTTTTGGCCACAACCATCGTGGAATCCGGTCTGGATATTCCCACAGCCAATACGATGATTATTTACCGCGCAGATATGTTCGGCCTGTCACAACTGTATCAAATCCGTGGTCGGGTCGGGCGCTCCAAAACGCGGGCCTTTGCCTATTTGACCACCAAACCGCGTGCCAAACTCACGCCCACCGCGGAAAAACGCCTGCGAGTCTTGGGCTCACTGGATTCTTTGGGGGCGGGATTCACGCTCGCCAGCCAAGATTTGGACATTCGCGGCGCCGGCAATCTTTTAGGCGAAGAGCAATCAGGTCAAATGCGGGACGTGGGCTATGAACTCTATCAGCAAATGCTGGAAGATGCGATTGCCAAGATCAGGTCGGGCGAGACCGAAGCCAATCTGGATAATGACCAATGGGCGCCGCAAATAAACCTTGGGGTGTCCGTCCTGATCCCTGCGGCCTATGTGCCGGATCTGGATGTGCGCTTGGGCTTGTATCGTCGGTTGTCGTCTCTTGCGACAAAAGTTGAGCTGGAAGGCTTCGCAGCCGAGCTGATCGACCGGTTTGGGCCTCTGCCCAAAGAGGTCAATACGTTGATGCTCATCGTGCGCATAAAAGCCATGTGCCGCAAAGCCGGGATCGCCAAACTGGACGGCGGGCCAAAAGGGGCGACCATCCAGTTTCACAATGATAAATTTGCCTCGCCCGGCGGTTTGGTGGCTTTCTTGGAAGATCAACGCGGTCTTGCAAAAATCCGTGACAACAAGGTTGTTGTACGCCGAGATTGGGCCCGTACATCCGACAAAATCAAAGGCGCCTTCGCCATTGCCAAGGATCTTGCCACGCTTGTGGCCGCAGAAGCGAAACGCAAAGCCTAGGTTTCGGCCAATTGCCCCTGAAGCTCAGAAATGATGGACGTCCAGACCTCTGGCGGTTGCGCGCCAGGCACAGCATGTTGATTGGCAATAATGAATGTCGGCACAGCCGTGATGCCCATTTTTCGACTATGGGCGTCACGCTCTTGGATCATCGCGCGGTCGGCATCGCTCGACAAAAGCCGGGCGATGACATCTCGTTCCAGGCCAATCACCTCGGCAATGTCGCACAACGCCTCGCGGTTGCCGATGTCGATACCCATGCAGAAATAGGCTTGAAACAGCGCATCCACCACCGCATTTTGCTTTTGCTCCAACCCGGCCCAATGAATAAGGCGATGGGCATCTATGGTATTGGGGGTGCGCTTCATGGCGGCAAAATCGATGGGCAGCCCCAGCGCTTCCGCGGTTTGCTCAATTTGAGAATAAACTTTGATCGCGGCCTCTTTGCCGCCAAATTTGCGCTCTAAATAGACGCGGCGGTCCATACCCTCAGCCGGCATATCTGGATTGAGCTGGAAAGGATGCCATTCCACCGTGAAGGGGTGATCTGGGTGTTCAGCCAGCGCCTTTTCAAGATGGGTTTTGCCGATATAGCACCAGGGGCAAATCGGATCAGACATGATATCAAGCTTAATCATAACTCAGAGTTCCACAATTGGGGCAGGGCGGCCCGGATTAATTTCCCATTTGGGTTGCGCGGCAAGGCAGGCACTTTTTGCACGATGCGAGGTTGTTTGTAGCGTGCTAAATCCCGCGCGGCCAGTGCGTCGATCTGCGCAAGATCGCAGGGGTCCTCACCCACAACGAAAGCGGCGATGACAAAAACATCCGGGCGCACCTCAACTTCGGTGACACCAACCTCTTGCACACCGGGGCAGGCCTCTAACACTTGCTCAATTTCTCGAGGCGCGACGCGGTAACCACCGGCATTGAGGATATCCCCGCTGCGCCCGGCAAAGCCAATCCGACCATCCGCATTCATCTGCCCTTGATCGGCCGTGTGATACCAGCCGTTTTTCAGGGGTAAGTTGATCGCCGCATCCTCAATATAACCAAGCATCAAGCCCGGATCCCGCCCATCGACTGCGATGGTCCCGATCTGTCCACGCTCGGCCAGGGCATCACCGTCAAAGATGGCAATCTTGCGGCCGGGTTGCACGGCAAGATGCTCGGGCGCAGATGGCGTCGCCGATAGAAACGTAGAGCATTCGGTCATGCCAAAGGCTTCGCAAATCGGGGTTTGGGTGCGGTCTTGCCAGCTTTGGCGCACCGACCGCGGCAGCACATCACCGGCGCTCAAACCGTGGCGTAAGAGCGGCGGCTGCACAAAAGACTGTTGCAGCAACCGGCGGTAAATTCCAGGGGCAGCGGCAAAGATGCTCGCCTCTTCCGCCTGCATAATCTGCCACAATTCGGCGGGCTCTTGCGTGTTGGGGATGACAGCACTGGCTCCAATTGCCCAAGGGTCCATCAATCCCGTTCCCAATGTATAGGTCCAATTAAAGGCACCGGCGTGCATCATGACATCTTGCGGCGTCAGCTCATACCAGCCAGTCCACATCATCCTGCGCGCCCAAACTGCGCGATGAGCATGCAGAACGGCGCGCGGCTGGCCGGATGTGCCGGAGGTGAAGATAATATAGCCGGGGCGATTGGGATCACCCAGGATCGGCCGGGCCGGGGGAAGATTTTGAAATGCCTGCAGCTGCGGGGTCTGCAATGTCAGCCCGTCAAACCCCGCCAAGCCATGGCTTGGGTCACAAATCATGGCTTTGGGCTGGGTTTTGCCCAGCAGCACTTGCACCTCGCGGTCCGTTAACGCGATTGAACATGGCATCGCAACAGCATCTAACGCAGCAAGGGCCAAAAAGCAGACGGGAAAATCGACAGTATTGCCGATGCGCAGCAAAACACGGTCTCCGGCGGCAATCCCCGCCCGGCGCAGACCTGTGGCCACGCCAAATACTGCCCGCGCCAGTTGCGCATAGCTGTATTTGCGCGCAACACCCGCCTCATAGACGGTCAAAGCAACCTTGCCCGGCGTATTATTTGCGGCAGCCAGGACATAGGCCGCCAGATTGAAGTTCTGGGGGCAGGGGGGCGCAGGAGAAAGGTCAATCAAAGCATCCATAGGCTTCGGCTAGCGCGCGTCACCCCAGGTTGCAAGCCTTGTGCGGGCAGTTTATGACGGGCCTATGACAAAAAATGATCCCAGTTCGATTATCCAAATCGCCCGTGAAAATGGCAATTCTGAAGATGGATTGCCTCTCAACCTTGGGTTGCGCGTGCGCGAATTGCGCAAAGCGCGCAATTGGACGTTAGAGCAAGCCGCGAGCCAAGCAGGTCTGGCCCGCAGCACCCTATCAAAAATCGAAAATGGGCAAATGTCTCCGACCTATGATGCGTTAAAAAAGCTTGCCATTGGCTTGGAAATTTCCGTGCCACAGCTCTTTACCCCACCGGTCAACAATCAAATCAACGGCCGCCTGGCCCATACCAAAGCGGGCGAGGGGCAAAGCCATGTCACCGCCACATATGAGCATGAGCTTTTAGCCAATTCCCTGTCAAAAAAACGCATGTTGCCCTATCGCGCCGTGGTACATGCTCGGTCGATGGAAGAATTCGATGGCTGGGTGCGTCATGATGGTGAGGAATTCCTCTATGTGCTGACCGGGGTGGTTAAGCTATATACGGAGTTCTACGAACCGATTGAGATGCGCCGGGGCGATAGCGCCTACTACGACGCCTCTATGGGGCATAATGTGGTGACGCAAAGCGCGGAAGATGCGACCATTTTATGGGTCACCTCGCTCGGTTAACCGCTTGTTTCGGTGTTAAAGACGGCCCTTACAGCCCAAAGCGCCAGGGCCATTCCGATCAATTGGCATAGGATAAACATTGGCACATGGGCCGGATCAATCCCTGCAAAGGTATCTGATAGCGCCCGCGCGATGGAGACCGCAGGGTTGGCAAAGCTGGTGGAGGCGGTGAACCAATAGGCTCCTGTGATATAAAGCGCGACCATTGTGGCAATGGCTTTGGAGTTTTGTGCCAAACCGCCGAAAACGATCAGCAGCAGCCCGAAACTTGCAAAAATTTCGGACACCCAAAGCGGCCCACCGCTCCGCGGGGTTTGCGACAGCTGAAACAAGCTTTGGTCAAACATTGCATGGGTCAAGATCACTCCCGTTATTGCGCCAAAAATCTGCGCTGATATGAAGGCGCAGGCCCGCGTGATTGGCATCTCGCCGCGCAGCACAAAGGCCAGGGAGACAATGGGGTTGAAATGCGCGCCAGAGACCGCACCAAATAGGGTGATGATGCAATAGAGCATACAGCCCGTTGCAATGGCATTGGCCAATAGCGCCAAAGCAATATTTCCACCAGCCAGAGTCTCAGCCATGATTCCGCTGCCAACCACTGAAACTAATAGAAAACCTGTCCCCAAAAACTCCGCAAGAACTGCATTTTTCATTGTTGATCTACTCCAATATTTACCCCAGCGCCTATTGCGCTTCATACCACCAAACATCCGGCAGAAATCCAATCCAATCGCCATACATCGGTAGGCGTTCGGGATATTTGATTTCTTTGACATGGGCCAATCTGCTGAAAGAACTCGTGTGAATTGGAATAACGTAGCGTCCCGCGGTTAAAATCCGGTCCAGCGCCTTCACGGCCGCGAGAAAGTCCTCTCGGCTGGTCGAGCTCACCAGTTTTGCAATCATAGATTCGGCAGCGGGAGAGTTCATCCCCATCCAATTGCGGGTGCCGGGTTGATCCACCCCATAGCCGCCCCAATAGAGCATCTGTTCATTGCCGGGGCTCAGCGACAGGCCGCGCCGATAATAGGCCATATCAAAATCATAGATCTGCGTGCGCTCTTTATATTGCGCCGCATCGAGCACTTCGGTCGTGAGGCGAATCCCCAGACGTTCAAGGGCTTGTTGGTAAATATCCATCATCGATTGGCTTTCCGTGTCGCCCTGCTTCAAGGTGACGGTGATTTCAAACGGCGTGCCCTGCGCGTTTCGGCGCAACCCGTCTTGAACTGTCCAACCCGCTTGTGTCAGCAAAGCATCGGCTGCACGAATATTCTTACGATTGCGCGCGCTGCCGTCAGATTGCGGCAGGCGGTAGCCTTCAATCGTGCCGGGCAGCAGGGTGTCCGCATAGGGCTCAAGCAGCTCAAGCACCCGACCTTTCGCTGGTCCCGCCTCCATTGAGAGCACCGAATTTGAGAAATAGGAGGTGATACGCTCCTGGCGCCCACCGGTGTTCGCCTGATTGATGAACTCGAAGTTAAACGCCGCAATCAAAGCCTCGCGCACACGCCAATCTGCGAACTTGGGCTTGCGCGTGTTCATCACAAAGCCTGTGATGCCGCTGGGGCGCTGGTGGGGTATGATGGATTTGACGATCTTCCCCGTTTGGACGGCGTCAAAATCGTAAGAGTTTTCCCAGCGTTCTGCGTTTAACTCTCTGAATGAGGAGGATTCGCCCGCTTTAAATGCCTCGAACTGCACCGATCCATCCGCATAGAAATCCAATCTAACCTCATCAAAGTTGTTTGTGCCGCGACGAAATCCAATGTCTTTGCCCCAATACTCTGGGTTGCGCATGAGACGAACATAGTTTCCCGGATCAAAATCGCGGATGACATAGGGGGCACTGGAAATGGGGATTACATCAAGGCCGGAATTTTCGAAATCTGCGCTCTCCCATTGTGCCTTTTTCAAAATTGGTCTGAGACCCACCAAGAGCGCCAACTCGCGGTCCTGATCGGCAAAGGTGAATTTCACCTTACGCGGTCCGGTCTGGCTGACCGTTTCAATTTTCTTCCAAAGCCCGTGGTAGCGCGGATGACCAATGGTGCCCAAAGTTTCATATGACCAAATCACATCCTCCACCGTCACCGGGCTGCCATCAGAGAATCGCGCCTCTGGATGAAGCGAAAATTCAACCCAGCGGCGGCTCTCATCGGTCTCAATCGATTCGGCCAGCAGCGTGTAAAGGGTGAAAGGCTCGTCATAAGAACGGCCCATCAGGCTTTCATAGGCCAGGAACCGAAGCTGCCAAGGCACAGAGCCTTTGCGAACGTGCGGATTGAGTGAGGTGAAGGTGCCTCCTTCTGCGGAAACGATGGTTCCCCCTTTCGGGGCGTTTGGGTTTGCATAGGGTAGGGACACAAAATCATGTGGTAATGCGGGGTCACCATACATAGCTATGCCATGCGTTGGCTCTGCCATGCCCAAATTGGCCGCCAGCAAAGCGGCGGCGAAAACCGCGCCAATAAGTTTGGAATTGATCCCTTGTCCATATGTCATCTGGGGTAGATCCTTTTGTTTTTGCCGGGCTGTGGCCACAGGCTAGCGTGGGAATATTACATTTTCAAACTTTTAGCTTGGACCCGCTAAACAGTTTGTTTATAGTATTGTTACTGCTCGATAGGTTTCTTGCCTGTATGAAACCTGCCTCAATAACTTAACGCCAGCTTCGTGCTGGCGTTTTTTTTGCTCCCGATGATGCGAAGGGCGCGCTCAAGAGCCCACCAACAAAGCTGCGATGGTCCACATGGTCATGCCAACCAAAATATCCAGCACCCGCCAAGCCTTGCTCGATCCCATAAGCGGCGCCAATATTCGAGCACCGAATCCAAGGGCGCAGAAAAACACTAAAGACCCTAAACTGGCACCTGTCGCGAAGGCGTAGCGTAGGCTGTCTGCATCATATTGTGCCGATACTGCGCCGATGAGGCCGATTGTGTCGAGATAGACATGCGGATTTAAAAAGGTGAAACCGGCGAGAGTCAGGAGGGTCTTTTTGAGACTTTCTCGTCCCTCGCCAAGCTCCAAACGATAGTCCCCCCGATAGGCCGCGCGAAAACGTAGGGCGCCATAGGTGCATAAGAACACTGCGCCGCCCCAGGTCATCAGACGGGCGAACCCCGGCGCCATCTGCGCCAAAACTCCAAAGCCAATCACCCCTGTCCAAATCAGAAGCGCATCGCTTGCAGCGGCAAAGAGGCATAGAGGCAAGACATGGCGGCGTAGAATGCCCTGGCGCAGGATGAACACATTTTGCGCGCCCACCGCCAGGATCAGCGACATGAGAGTGATGAATCCGGTGAAAAACGCCTGTGTCACGCGCTGCTTGGCGCTTTATCTTCGGGATAGACCAGACCAGCCGATATGATGAGCTTTGCAGCATCCTCAACCGACATTTGCAGCTCTTTGATGTCCTGACCCGGCACAAACAACAAAAAGCCAGAGGTCGGGTTGGGCGTTGTCGGCACGAAAACCGAGACCAATTTATCGTCATCAGGCGCATGGGCGGCAACCTCACCTCGGGCGGTGGTGGCAACAAAGCCGATCACCCAGATTCCCTTGCGCGGATACTCAATCAAACAGGCCCGGTCAAAGCTGTTATTTTTTTGATTAAAGACCGTTTCCGCGATTTGCTTGACGCCGCTATAGATCGTGCGCACCACGGGCATGCGGCGCACCAAACCTTCAGCCCAACGCAGCAAAGACCGCCCCACAAAACCTTTTCCGAGCCAGCCCACAACAAAGGTGAACACCAAAAAGACAATGAGGCCAAATCCGCGGATGTCATATTGGTCGCTCAGCTGAATATCGAAAAGAGTTTGGATATAGCGATCAGGCTGATAGCTGTCGGGGACAATCGCCCAGACCCGCGCATCAATCCACCCCACGACCGACCAAATCAACCAAGCCGTCAGCCCGATTGGCGCGATAATCACCAAGCCGGTAAAGAAGTTTGAGCGCATTGCGCCCATCCAACCTTGACGTCGGTGGTTTTGATCTGGTGGCGTTTCCATGGAGTGTCCTATGTCCCTGTCACCCGTGGTTTAGCCAGCACACTCTTGCCTTACAAGATTTTTTCTATCCATCTTCATGATTTCGGCAATTCCCAGCAGGATTTGGCGATCTGAGCGGCCAACCGCGCATTATTTTTCACCAAGGCAATATTGGTTTGCAGCGATTTGCCCTCGGTCAGCTCAAAAATGCGGCCCAGTAAAAACGGGGTGACAGCTTTGGCGTTGATCCCTTGCCTGTGGGCCTCATGCAGGGCCAGCTCTATCATTGGGCCGATCTCTTCGGCGCTAATCTCATCGGCCTTTGGCACGGGATTGGCAATCAATTGCCCGCCGCTTAGGCCCAGGGCTTGGCGCGCGCGCAATCCGGCTACAATCTGCTGAGGCGTATCGCAACGCAGGGGGGCAGGGATGTCACTTTTCTGCGACCAAAAGGCAGGCATCTCGTCTTGACCATAAGCAATCACAGGAACACCATAGGTTTCGAGGACTTCCATGGTTTTGGGGATATCTAAAATGGCTTTGGCCCCGGCGGCCACGACGATAGTATCGGTGAGTGCCAATTCGCGCAGATCTGCCGAAATGTCAAAGGTGAGCTCTGCGCCGCGGTGCACCCCGCCAATGCCTCCTGTGGCGAACACCTCAATGCCAGCCGCCTGCGCTGCAATCATCGTGGCGGCCACCGTGGTGGCGCCGCTTTTGCCCTGTGCCATAACAAAGGCCATATCTGCGCGCGATACTTTTGCGACATCGCGCGCCTGTGCCAAATCCGTCAATTGCTCCGGATCCAGCCCGATATGCAGCGAACCGTTCAGGATTGCGATGGTTGCCGGAACGGCGCCTGCGTCTCGCACCTCTTGCTCAACCGCCCGTGCCACATCCAAATTTTGCGGATAGGGCATGCCATGGGTGATGATCGTGCTCTCCAGCGCCACCACCGGCTTGGAAAATCCAGCATCGGTCCGGATAGCCTCAATCTCGGCGCTATAGGTCAGTTGCATAGTCTATCCCTCTGATTTTCCTGAAACATAGGCTGCGGCTGCATTTGAGGCGGCTTGCAGCGCCTGCAGTGCACCTGCACCGCGCAGCTCTG
>Ga0206130_10000968_pt1 | contig 44202 bp, 40 predicted proteins | sample Helgoland_Spring_9_FD_148637 | JGI IMG/M metagenome (GOLD analysis project Ga0206130, IMG submission 148637) | Pelagic subsurface seawater microbial communities from Kabeltonne, Helgoland, North Sea - Helgoland_Spring_Bloom_20160512_1 | ecosystem: Environmental > Aquatic > Marine > Epipelagic ...
GTCTACCCCTATGTGGTGTTGTAATTGTATTTTCGTAATACTATTCCATGTAGTGCAGTATGCAATAGGGAGGAAAAATGGGGGTCGAAATGAGACCATGTGACATTCGTAACAAAACATCCCTATGTATGAGTACGGAAAATATAGTATTCTTATTCGTAGATTTTCATAAAAATTCGTAAACACGTAACATTTTCGGTCAAAATGCCTATGTGATTGGATATTACAAATAAGAATATTTCAGTATTGTAAAAGTCCTTATGGAACCGGCACGAGTGTGTCGAGGTCCTTACCCTCCAAGATTTGAAAAGATTTAAAAAGATAAAAAAATATAAAAAAAGATGATATAAAATTATATATAAACGCAAATATTTAAATTAAACATGGTACGTGTCAACAAACAGAAAGCAAAGCGAAAGCAAAAGCAAGTGGTTGCAAAGACGAAAAAGAAAACAAAGTCATGCGACTGTTCCATTTGTATGGACGAGGTAAAGGACAAGGCGACACTACCGTGTAAGCATTCCTTCTGTAAAGGTTGTATCGTAAAATGGAGCGAGACCTCCACCACATGTCCTAACTGTAGGGAACCGTTCACGTTCATAAAACACGGGCGTAAGAAGATCAAGGTACAGGAGAAACGTCAACGTCCTGATCACGAGGAGGAGGTTGACGACATGAGCATCGGGGAGTTGGTTCTCCAGGTGACTCTCCGATTTATTGATTCGGAACGATTTCGAAACGCGTTGGCACGGGATGTTGGACTTGGAGACTCCCACGCAACGTCTGTGGCAAGAGTTGTTTATCACATGTTAAACGACCGCGATAGTTTGGCATTACCACCGGGTGACAGTGTGTTTACTCGGCACATAATAAACATAGTGGGTATAATGAACCCCGAGGAGTTGCAACGTGCAAAGGAATCCATCTCCCACACATGGTTGTCACGACGCGGTGGAGCACATCATCCCATTAATCTTTGATTTTATTTGAACAACCATTTCAAGAGTACGAGGTCGTCTACTATAATTATACATATCAACCCAATATACAAATAATTTACTTCATTTGCGTAGTACAGTTGCAACACCCAATTCATAGAACATGTCCACAAGTACAAATACTTCGTAAAGTATCTGAACCCTGACAACTCGTACAAGAATCGTAGTCCTAGGTATAGGTTCACAGGGAAAGCTAGAGCAGAGAAGTAAGTGTACAGTACGAGCAGCTGACCGGTGTTGTTGGTGTTGAAGTCGATGGACCATGCCATCATTAGCAGTACGACAGAGGCAGTGTGATGCAACCGTGTCGTTGTGGGCAATTTCTTCACTCGAAACATGCCGACGACATCGTTGGAGACGTACATGCTAGCTAGAATTTTAAACATGGTATCGTCCCATACGTCCTCTACCAATCCAAAATAGACGGGTACAATGCCGGCGATTACCAGCAAAGAGAGGTAGGTACCTTTGACAACATTTTTACATATGTAGTATTTCCTGTTCTCGTCGAGATGTTGAAATTGTACGGTATCGTATGTAAAGTAATTGTATGTTTGATTATAAGCAACGTAGAGTAAACAACATGAAATCAAAAAAACTAGTAAGGGTACTAAGGGTACCATGCATGATTAAATTATACGCTTGTAATATACTATCATAAACTTAAAAGAGGTTAGAGCAAGCTACCAGAGCACGGGTCTTAAACTCGTATATGTAATACAGAAAGAGAATGAATAATAACTTACCTCAAGTAACATGATCTACAGACGGAGATATACTCGTTCCCGATGTCGATTTGTTTGTTTGATGAGTTCAATCGCTTAGTAAACGATGCTTTGGTCCCATTCTTACAGTTGGAACAATACGCTGTCATGAGATGTACTTTGTCGAGATCGCAAAATGGAATGAGCTGAAGTATTTGACCAAATGTGGCTCGCTTGTAGTCCGCGATTAATCCGGCTACAATGACCGTTTTTCGCTGCCGTTCCACCCATGTCATAACAGCCTCGAACAGATCTGGAAAGAATTGGGCTTCGTCTATAGCTATAATGTCCGACTCTGGACTCTTTACATCTTGTAGTTTACTCACCATGACCGCGGAGGTCTTCGTCCCGGAATGGGAGACGATCGCATCGTTTGAATACCGTGTGTCTAGGGTATGGTTGATCACTAACACCGACTTACCAATGGACTCAAACCGCTTGATCTGGCGCATCAGCTCCGTGGTCTTACCGGAGAACATGGGACCCGCGACCACCCTTAGGGTCATTTCAATAAATTACCACTATAATATATACTTCAGTATTCGTAAATGTCAACTCAGTCAGGAGCTCAAATCGGTGAAGTATATATTTACAAAGGTGAAAAGGTCATGATCACCCGTTCCTCTAGTGCAGCGCGGACGTATAGATATAAGATTCCTAGGGAAGGTTATAATGTATCGAAAACAGAAGATAAAGCCGTGTTTGACGCCAGTGCTCGTTTGTATGCACCACAGATAAAGAGAGGAGATATCTACAAAGCCGAATATGTATATGTGAAAATACTTTCGATCGTCGCTGTGGAAGACAAGATACGATATGAAACGTTGAATCGACGACTGCCTGACACAACTTCAAGTTTCTATGATTTCACAAGGCGCTTCTCGTTTGTAGCGAGGGAAATGCGTTTGGGCGACTTATACAAGAAATATGAACAGTATTACTACAGTGTGAGTACGAATCCACTACGATTCAGAAACCTGTTTAGAAATGACGATAGTATCCGTATTGACCCAATCGATGTTTTTAAGACATGGGAGTTTCAACAGAGTGGACCAAGAGAAGGCGAAGAATGGAGGTCCCAACTGAGAGGTACAACACGTACTGTCGAGGAGGTTATAGACGGTGGCTCGCTTGAAGTTGACCTTAGCAATCTCGTGGACAATCCTCCGATGTGGAGTTTTCTCCGTGAATACAAGCCTTTAAAGAAAACCAAATTGCCTTGGAATGCTCCGGCGGCTCCAGCGGCTCCGGCTCCGGCTACGTACCCGGACGGACAGAGCATTCAATTGGGCGATAAGGTATGGATAAGAGCACCGGGAAATACGATTGTTAACGGTGTTGTAACCAAAATATTGCCAGGTGAAGTTGGGATACGGGCTGGCGAAGAGGATCTATCCTATGAGCTCGAAGGTCTGAGGATAACCCTAAAGTTAAGGGCTGCTAAGTACCCCGATGAGCAGTTGATTCAAGTTGGCGATGAGGTACAGATTAATGATCTGATGGGTGAAATGGATGGTAAAACAGGCAAGGTAACGACAATATATACACGTGAAGATGCAAGTAGAAACACGGTCAACGTAGACATTGATGGTACCTCTACGGAATGGAAACCGCGTCAATTAATATTATTGTCTCGTACCTTAGTAGCTGAGCAACGTTCAGCGGCGGCAAAAGCAGCTATTGAACGTCAAATAAAAGCCGCGTTAAAGAAGGGCGATTTGGACGCTTTAAAACCCCTTGTTTCAACCAAAGGGATTCTACATATGGCAATTCGCTCAGAAAATGTGCAGGCTGTTGAGTTCCTATTGGGTTTGTCGGACGTTGACTTCTTCTATCCCAATCCATATTATAAAATAAACACATCGATTGGTAAAACGGCATTAACCCCACTGGCATTAGCGTTACTTGTAACAAACCCAGAAATACAAGAAGCCATGGTAAAACTGCTCTTACCTGTGTCCAATGTCGCAAAAGGAACTGTTAATAATGGAAATACTATACCCGCGATAGGTGTGGCAATTTACGACTATGTGACGGTGGAGGCGTTTAAGCTGATTGCAGACAGAACCCTTGAGCCATCGCTAACATATTATGAAAAGCACATAATATTTCATGCAATCGACAAGGCGCCAACGGAAAAGATAATGACTAAAATTAGGTACATGATCAGCAAAGGCATGGATTTAAACGTGTTTTCGGGTTTAGCCCAGAGCAACCCATTCGAGTATGCGCTTAAAAAGTCAGCTATGTATACTAAGAAGGGTTATATGGAATTAGCTTATTTATTGTCTCAGTACAAACCAGCAGTGGAAACCGTTCGGAACTCGGTCGTACGAGAATTTATACGGGATTTATTAATGGCATGTGGATGGGGTACATCGTGGGATAAAGACGCGGGGTATAATATTCGACGAGATATACTCATAGAGTTTATACGGAACACGATAATGTTAGGCGAAGACAACAACTTTGTAAAGATATTAAATATACATTATCGATTGTCTGAACTAGCGGCTAGATCAGGGGATGTTCCAGGCGCAAAGGAGCTCATGGATTCACCATTTCCAGCATTCAAGCAAAGTGTAAAGGAGTATCTGGAGAAGTTGCCAAGCGATGAAGCCGCTGGTATATTTCAACAAATCATTGATGAAAGAAAAATAGCATTTTTGTATTATGCATTCGATCATCTAGAACTTGACGCTAATACAATGGATGCTAGAGGCGTGCCGGTAATCTTTGCGGTTATAAACAAAGAATATGGAGACCCACGAAAACCGATGTTAAATTACTTTATGGAAAAGACGGATGTGTTCTATAATCTGAAAAACACTAAGAAAGAAGTGCCGCTACAACTTTACGTCCGTAAAATTCTAAAGAAGGGATTTCAAGATGATAATTACGAGACGCTTAAAACGATGATAGAAAAAATTAAAGAAGATGACATGAGCAAAGAGATATTCAACAACCAAAATGAAGAGGGATCTACTGTGTTGCATTATACTGTGGCGTATGAAAAATACAGCAAACCATATTACCAATTGCTAAAAAAATACGTGGACCCAAAAATTAAAAACAATGACGGAGAGAGTATCGTGTTCTCTAGCCATAAATGGGTGTATTCTGATCTGTTTCTGTATGAACAATTAGGAGAAGTAAACAATGAAGGAATGTCGGTATTCATGAGCGCCTGTCTTGATTTTACTTATAAGAGAACATTGGAAAAAATGAGGTTTATCCTAAACAATGCCCTTCACAAAACGTTCGTACCGGATGGAACACCCGGGGTAAAGGACGGAACGAGAGTGCTAGAGTGGTTGCTAGAAAAACATGTGACGGATATGTGTTTTGAGCCATTTTTGGAACAGGGATTGGATCCGAACCGCGACGTCTCCCCAGGTAATACCTCAAATACGGTAATGATGCAAGTAGTTGATAACGGTATAGAAGATGACGAGAAGCTTATCGTAAAATACATCGACAAGATTGATTTAAACAAGAAGAATGGTAAGGGTTATAATCTGCTGGCGGTTATAGTAGACCAACTATCATTTTCTGGGATTCTTCAAGACGAGGATGACGCAGGATTGTGGCGTGATTTCATAGCAATGTTGATTGCAAAAGGATCAAAGATAGATGGTGTTCTAAAGCTTAGTATGAAGTTGGACTTGCAGTATATCATTGATATCATCGTTACTCCACGTGAACACTACATCTACGACCTGGAGAGACTCAACAAAAGTATCAAAGCGAAATGCAAAGGCTACACGAACCGAGCCTATAACCCTGTCGATTACAGAGCGTGCAAGGGGTATTCGCGCAGATTGAAGAAAAACAGTAAACGAATCAAAGAATTAAAGCAGATGACGGACGAAGAGTACCAAAAGATGTTAAGTTTGTTGCAAGCTGGCGAAATGACAAAGTGTGCGAACAAGGAGGACTTGATTCTCTTCATGCCATGGGAAGCGGAGGACTATCGCAATACTCTATTCTTAAGACTTGAAAAAGACGGTAAAGCTATGGTGTGGTGCTTTGTCAACAAGCTGTATCCCGCGGATCCAGAAATCCCTGGTGACACTGATGAAGAGGTGTCAATAGACGAGGACATAAAGAATATGTTGTTCGCAAACTGGGTGAACCAGGACGGTACGGCATATGAGGCTAACAGACATGGACGAGGAGGAACTACCGGCGACGATCTGTACATTCAAATGAGAACGAGCAATGGTGCGAAGTATTACTTAATGTACGACGATCTCTTGCGAAAAGTCATTCGGTTTGCCAACAATCGAGCAAGCGTTGACCTTAGCATCCTAGACTGGAAATTACCTGTGTCTATTCACGCAAAGTATGAAAAACGAGTTGCCATTGCGAACGCCGATGGGAGCATGGGTGTATCAGAAACCCATGGAACGAGGGCAGAGGACATCTATGTCGTCGAAGAGATTATCAATTTGGATAGCAGGGAGAGGATCGATAGGGGTAAAGCTTGCGAGGGGACGTGTTTAAAATTCTAACTATAAATATATATCACACGTTAAACAATATGTTTCGATACACTTACCTTACATTTGAACAGTGCGTAAAAGACAGAAACGAACTTCAGCGTAAGTTACACATCCCTGTGGACGAGGAGGAGAGTAAAAGGATGTGTAAAACACTGTACATCTTATTTTTTAACAACCTATAAATATATATAATATGTTTTAACACATGAAACCGAAAGTATGGTATTGTAACCCTCTTCAGACCTCTATGGTACCCGCGTCGGAACCTTACATCGGATTTGATAATCAGATCCATTGGAGACAGATCCTCGTACCGAAACGATTATTTAAATTAACTCAAAGGAACACTGCTTTGCCGTCCAAACTAAACAATCGCGGTACCGTGCCCGATGGACGCTCTTGACTCGCCTCGAGTTTCCAGACTTTGCCGTAGTTGTCCCACGACATTCCTTCTTTAAACGACCGTTCGATAGGTCGTCTTAGGTAACTCACGCCGTCATGTTGCAAGAAACACGACATGCCGCGTTCAGGGTACGTCTTACGACGATGTGTTTTCACCCACGGGGTCGGTGGCAACCCACCACGAAGACGAAGAACCAAGTGAAGGGTCGCTTCTTTTTGGATATTGTAATCAGACAACGTACGTCCATCTTCTAGTTGTTTTCCCGCAAAGATAAGACGCTGTTGGTCTGGTGGGATGCCCTCCTTATCTTGAATCTTGTTTTTAACGTTTTCTACTGTGTCTGTCGCCTCGACATCGAGTGTGATTGTTTCTAAGAAATGTTAGCAATTATTAAAAGAAAAGTATATTGAAACGTGTACTTACTCCCTGTCAAAGTTTTCACGCTGTAAAATGGTTAGTAATGTTTGAGATAGGAGGTAGAATATGATTAAACTTACAATATTTGCATAGTATTTTTATTAACCATATAATTATTTATATACTCTGTTTTATAAACTGCCCGAAATGAAAACGATCCATGTATAAATACACGTCATGTATAGATAAATGGCAGACTTGACTGTGTACAATGACGAGGATCTACAAGAAATATTAGCAATGTTAAATGAAGGTGATACGGAGGAAGACGTTGAAGCTATTTACAGCCGTGATGAATACGCGGCAGAATGGGCAGAGATCGACCGTCGCAAAGGGAAATCGGAATCTTCATCTGAAGACGAGGGCGAAGACGAGGGCGAAGCCTATGTTCCAGGTGATGTGGATTCGTCGGAGGATGAGTGGCTAGCGTCCGACAACGAGGACGACGGTGATTTTGGGGATGTTCTCCAAGACGATAAGGAAGAGGACATTGAGAAGGAACTCAGCGTCGGTACGAATGTCGTCAACCTCCGCGACAATGAGCTGTTGAAGATTTTTCAAAAAGACGTTATCCGCGAACAAGAAAAACTTCTTGAAGACGCTCCAAAAATAATAAAACCCGTGATGCTGATGCTTATCAGGAACGGGATCTCCAATTACTACATTAAAAAGTACAAGCCGAACGATGGATTGATCAATGTGATCCATGAAACTATATTCAGTGAAGTCCCACCCGGCGGCGACGTCCAGAAACCAAAGTACATCGACGTTTTTCAACCTGAGCCAAATCGTTTTAGGAAGAAAATCGGCGAATATTATGATGCCGAAACCGAACAGTACCTTAACGAGTGGTGGAATCTCGATCTTAGAATGTACACGGTAAATACACCTGGGCATATCATGGCGCTGATGGAATACGACGGAAACGCTACGCTGTACGACTCCAATGGAAATGGTACAGGCGCTTTTGGTGACTTATTGAAAACGTTTCCATCGATGAGAACCGCCGACTTTAAGCCCCATTCTACAGAGTTTACAACCGACGAAGCAATGAACATTTTTATTGCGCCGGAGGGACGATGTGCCAGTTGGACGATATTCGTTCTTTTATGTTTTGAACCAGTCTTAAAGTTGAAGAACAAACCGGACATGGACAAAGCGATGAAGGATATCGAACAGTTCCTGTCCACAATGAAAGAATCGCGGGCACGCGTCATGTCGTCGTTGGTGGTGGGAATGTACACGCGTTTGCAACTCTGGTATGGGAATGGTTATCCGTTCAAGACGACAGCGATGCAACGGTTCTTCATGCCAGATAAAGTAAAGCGAAGCAGTGCTGCTAGAAAAGCGTGGAAGAAGCTGGAAAAATGGAAAGCGATTGTCAAGAAGCGCACAGAGCCTTGGCTAAAGAGAGACAATGAGTTCTCCAACTTTTACCATGAGTTGTTTGGAGAACAGGGTTCACGCTCATCCAACAGAATGAGTATGATACAAAAACGACAAGACATTCGCCGCAAGGTTCTCCACGGAGGGAAAATCAATCTGATAGGGACGCGATCTGACGCTTCGTATACTAAACTTATCATTTCAGTGCCTATGTTGAAGGAATTCCATCCATTTCACGATCACGGGGAAACCGGCGAGGAAGGAACATTTGTCGCGGATGAATTATATGAGCTAACAAAGGCGTATCCGGGTATTAGGAAAAAAACAGAGCTGTCGTTTCTTATCGTTCATAAGGAACTGGAAGCATATATGAACAATGCCTTGACCACTGTAACATGGCTAAACGTGTTTAAATTCATACAAATGCAAATCGAAGAGAAACAAGACTTTTGGAAGACATTTGAAAATGAGTATTACGATCCAAATTTTCTCGATATGTTTAAGTTGCGGGACAATGTTGTTCATTACAAGGATCGTTATGGCGACAACCACGATTTTCATAAGAACTGGGCACTTCACGTCCAACAAGAGATTCCACGCCCCCTTGCTCGTATCGGACTCAATGTAGCGAGCACGGCTTATGAGAATGATAATTATCCAGTATTGTTGGACAAGCCATTTCCGCTACATTTCAACTCGAAACTTAATGACAGTAGCGATTATGCTTCGAAGAAGAGAGACCGTAAGCCAGAGGCGAACAAGATTTACCTGACGTTCGACCACCTCTTTGATAACGTAGTCCTTAGAAAAATGGTAAGAAAAGACAAGTATGAGAAGTATTACTCTGTTATCAGCCGCACCGATAAGTTTCTGAGTAAACTCGAGGTGTACCAGCGCTCACGTCGAAAAAAATTATTCAAACCGCCTTACACAAAAGACAAGCTTACTTTCCGTCTTATCTCCTCCGTGTTAAGAGAACAACTTCCTATGAAAATCACGTATATTGAAAAGGATGGGAAAAAGTTTGACGGTTTGAACAACTTTGATTTCTTCCTGAAATTGCCATCGGCTTTAAGGCTACTGATCACGTATGAGCTCAAGCGAGGTGCTAATGCTGTTAATCACAGGAAGAGTTCTACATACGAACATGTCGGAATAAATATGCACATTTACTGGTCAAGATGGAATGAACTTACAGTAGCACTGTCAGGGCAACTTTTGCGTCCCATACAGCGGTTAGGAGTCAATTTTGCGGGGCAGGCTTATTGGAGTGGAGACGGTGAAGGAGTGTCAGTGTACGACTCCGATACAAAAACGACAAGATCCCTGAAGAGCATTCTGAAACGCAAGTCGAAGTTTCTCGTAGGAGATAAGGTGATTTATCAATATGGCGAAATAAATACACCATTGTTCATTGTGGAGACTAGAGTAAAGGACATTCGGGTTTACTCGGAGCAAGAGGGTCATCCCTTGAAGATTATGTACAGTCTCAGCACAGAGTTTGAAGTCTTGTCTACATTTCCTTCGTCTTCCATGGAGCCGCCGATTAAAAGGATTTTCGCTTTTTTAAACGCGAGGTGGATAAGACAGTTTAAGTTAACGAAAGTGGCTTCGAATAAGAGAAAGAGAGACGACGTAGCTTTACAATTACAAAAATTAAAATTTTAGATTTCTCTGATTCGATATGTATCCAAAAGATGTTGCAACGGAATGCCCTCTATTTCTACCAAAACCCTATTTAACATCAAAATGTCCTTATCTATTAAACGTTGAACCTCTTTTAGTCCTTTTCGCATAGTGATACACAACGGCGGACACCTCCTCCAACATATGTGGGGATCGTCAGTTTCGTGGACGAATAAGTAACGTTTCCTGTATTCTATATCTACACATAGCCTATCGACGAAGGTCCTCCTAGACGTCCGGTGGGCTTGGAGTCTCTTAAGGACCTTATTTTTTATTATGGACTTTGCCTTTCTCACTCTGAGTCTTGGTTCACACCATTCCAGGATTTCTTTGTTTAAAAGAATTATATATATCACGTCTTTGTCTTCTAAATAATTGATGAACAATGCACACAATTCACAAGGTAGCATTTCGTAAAGCAACGCGTGCGTTTATAGAGAAAAATACTATTCACATCAATGACCTTCGTGGAAAATATTTCAAAAAAAAATTTGGCGTAGACATTCAATCCATTTACCAGGTGGAAGAAGAAGACACCGTCACTGTCCCACATGATTATAATACTCCCGTTGGACTCATCTACAGGCGTGACGGTGTAGATTATGCATTGGGGATAACCGACTTCACTGGTATTGTTAACGTAGACGAGATATTTCAAATTGAAGTTCCGAGATTAGTACATTATGAACTATGGGGCGAATACCAGCGAGTAGGATGGAGTGTCCGCGAAATTCTACGACTGTTGTCCTGGAGAATTCGGTTTATGGAAACACCACATCTAATTCAAACCAAAGATATCGTCTTGTTCGAAAAATCGCGTTGGATTCTCTTCGCGTTCTGGACAGATGATCTGGAGCGTCTGGTGCGTTTGGAAATCAAGATAGCGCAAATCATCTTCCAGTTGCATGGCAGAATTGGTGGGACGATAAAAGAAAGAGTTCTGGGTGGTAGAACAATGGAGGAATTCGAGACTTATTTGAAAAAGCAATACGAGACAAAGTTCGTCTTCAACGATGTGGAGACTAGTTTCGTGCGAAGACAGGCGTCCTTTGGTAAACACGTGAAGACCCTTATCAAGGGAAGTACTCTGGGGAATATCTAGTATAAATATTTAACTTTTTTTTTAAAATGGAACAGAGGAAGTCAATATCTCTACAGGATTTAGACGATAGACTTGGAAACGTTGAGAATTCTTTACGTGATATTCTGGAAAGTGGTGAGGCGTCTCGAGAACAATTTAACGAACGTCTGATTGATATCAAAGACGAGATGGAGAACTTGAATCATAGCGTGAAGAAGGTAAAGCAGAGCATGAGCTATCGCCCGACGACTGTCATGTTTGTCATAATTATCGTACTGGTTCTTTGGACAACGGTCTTGCACATATATTAACATATTATACATTTTTTAGGTTTTTTATATACAAACGGTGTCGTATACTCGTGACCTCTAGTATACTCGTGATAGCAGTGGGGACATGAATACTCACCACTGCTCTTGTTATCGATCTTCCCATGGCAGGTAGAACACCACCGTTTTCGACACATGTAACATTTGGACCATTCGTCCGTGATTTTATTGCACGTAGGACATGCGACGATACGGTATTTACTCATTTAAATTCAAAGGTTAAAGCTTATATACTTTAATTTAATTTTCGACTCTTCGTGTTTAGAAAGTCGATGTTGCTGGCAGTAAAGTATATGATAAGTGAGTCTCCAAACATATACAACAAGGAGAGTAAAAATGCCAATTCTCTGTCCATCTGGAGCAAGACGATAAAGTTGATAACGGTCGCACATATTACCATGGATAACAGGATCCATAGGGTGTTTAAATCATGCGTCTTACTGACAGAGACTCCGTAGATGTCAATAAAAATATGCCATACAGCAGCCCAGTAAATCCCCGACTCGAGAGCTTTTATCACACACAGAATCGAATAAACCACTCCTGGTACGATGAGGAACAGATGTATAATGCGAAGCTTTTCGTTGTGAACGTGTATCGTACGCAATATCGGCTGCTCCAGGGCAGACTCATACTTTTCAATGTTCTCTTTTTCGTTCTCGTCCTTCTTTCTCAGGGATTTGCTCAAGGTCCACAGACGTAAGGTGAGCGCTACATCCGACACGATTAGTGAGAGCGCTACCAATGTCCACGTCCCCTTCTCCCATAGAATTGTCGCACATGAAGCGGTTGGCTCATCGAGGCATCTACGGACTGCCACAAAGTTAAGCCAACCAATGGCACTGTCAAACGCCGCCGCTGTTATAGAAAGAAACATGGCAATGTACGTGATTATCGTACTGTCCGCGATAGAGACGAAAAGCACCAGTGGTTGTAGTAGGACGTGAAACAGATGAATCCATGACATGTGAGAGCCTTCGAAGTATGGTTCGATAGATATATATATTAAAATAACCAACAGATTAAATAGGGAGTTGACTCGTATTAAATTACGTGTCGTAATTATGTTCACGGTGTCGATTGGGCGAAAATCCATTTGTTTGCGCACGTGATCTTTATATACCATCATACGCCTTTCTCAGAATTTTAATTGTACTACTCGTTTTCTTTTTCCAAGTAATATATATATTACAGCTTGCAATTCTTCACGTATCTCCATGAGCAATGTACCCAACAACCCATTTTCACCTGCCCATAGACTCAAACCTCTATTTCCCTGACGTTCATATACTTTGTTGGAACCAGTATCCAGTAATACGGTTCGATAAGGTTCTATATTAAACTTGATTTGGAGTGCAATTTTCATATATCTTCTGTTCTCATCTTCTGTTCCCATGAGAAAGTCTTCTTGTTTAATATCACCTGTTAAACCGCGTTCTTGAGCGATTTCGTTGACAATCTCCAACCTTTTCTTCATGGATGTTTTCCAACACGCACTGATAAGTTTTGCGATAACTCCAAAGCCATAGTATTGTTGCCCATCATACATTTTCACGTAGCGATCTTTATAACCTTCTTTGTAGATTGCCTTCCGCATCAGCCTCTCACGATAATTTTTAAAAGTACAGTAATCCATTTTGTCTCTCAAGCTAATATACAGTTTAATTAGGTTTGAATTATTAGTGCGTTGCGACATGTACGTAAACTCACTTCCTCCGTAAAAGTTGGAGAGTAAAAAGTACGGAGCTTTGGAGTTTGATTTAAAACCTATTGCCATTTTATTTTTAACACGTGATCTTTATATACCATCATACGCCTTTCTCATGCACACCTCCGATTCAAGGCTATCAAAGTACCCGTACATTTTCTCCATGAAATCAATCATCTCCCCGGTGTACCCGGTTGTTCGTACCACGGTGAGGATGTCCAAGAACTCCTTCATGTACTGATTACAAGTCTCCCAACACTCACTCAGATCCAACACGTGAATCACGGCTTCGGCGTAGGGAACCTCTGTAGGCAAGCTCTGGACCACGCCCTGCTGGATGCTTTTCGTCCACTTCCACCAGTCGGTGTTGTCTTTTCGTTGGGACATGCCAGATACCATTTTCAAGACGCCCATGATGTTTTCGCGACACTGGTCGTGACTCATAGTCTCTGTGATCCCATTGGACCAGAGCACCTTTATCGCGTTGTTCACGCCCTGTACGGTGCCTTTGAGCATGTTGGAGCCAGTGAAGAAGGACTGTCGGATCTTTTCTGCGTCCGCGCCAAATTCGTTTTGGAAGATTGACCAGAGAGGCTGATTGTTCCAAGTGAATGATCCGGAGGATTCGTCAAACAAACGACGAAGAAAGCTCTTCACAGTCGCTTCGTGTCTCTGAAACTCCTGTTTGGACTGTGACGATTGGTTCTTTGGCAGGAATGGTAAACACGTTCCGTTGGACTCCAACATAATGTTGTGCTTCTTCTCGTACGGTGTTGCGAGCGTCGGGTCGGTTCGCCTACGGTGAGGGTTCATATACCTGTCGTAAAAGTCGAGAAGCTGCTTCTTTCGCTTTGGGAACTTGCGAATGGGCTTGTAGAGGATGGTAAGCATCATATCGTCTACGTTGTAGAAGGGCTTGTACACGACATCTCCTGCCTCGTAATCACGTTTGTAGAGGTTGATTAGGTATTGTGCGAAGTTATACCAGCCTTTGGGTTGATAGTATTGCATGAAGTAGCCGTACCGTTTCTTGTGACAGAGCATCTCGATGAACATCTGGATTTTGTATCGAGTTGGAATCTCAAAGATTTCCAGCTCCGGGTCCCATCCCGTGGCGGTTTTGCCGCTGCCGTACTGCTTGTAGAGGTGTCCGAAGGGGCATTTGATCTCTACTACATGGGTGGAATCGTAGTATCCATCGGGACGGGAACTGACATTCCAGTTAGGATGATAGTCTTCCGTCTTTTTGCTGTTGACGCCGATTGTCTTTGGCTCGCCGGAAACTTTGTACCTGAATGGCTTTGTGAGTTTGGCGTACAGTTTCTCTTCATCGTTCCAGCTTCCACCTTTGCTTTCGCGTTGGAAATCGCCCATGAGCTCTGTGAATTTCATGGCTGCCTCCGTTTCGAAGAGGTTCCCATGTGGAAAGTAGATGCAACGCTGAAGATCGCCAAACTCCTTCTTGCCCGGGTACTTACTGTACTGCTTCAACACACAGTCCAGCTTCATTTTTTCCGCCTTGTATTTCCCCTTTACTTTCTTAACATAGCCGAATAAACCGCTGGAAATCGTACTTGCGTTTATAGTCTTTACGACTAGAGCTCTTTTAGCAGGGCGTTCCACTGTGCGTGGGTCCTGTGGGGCTGGTCGTTTAAACATATTTCTGTACTTTATCGAAACGAAAGTGTCTAAACGTAAAATAAATTGTAGAAAAAGGTTACTATAACTAAGATAAACGTGGGTTTTGATTTTTATGTAATTATGTTAATTGGAAAGTTATTTTCGTACTTTTACTCTACGTCGTTCAGTTTTGGTTTCCGTGGGACGTTTTTCCTTCGTGTTGTATTTATCCCATGCCTTCTGCCATTCATACAACTGTTGCATTTTTTCTGCTGCTGTATTCTTTTCCATTTATAGATTCAATATTCATATTTATACTCTAGGTATTCTACCAGTGGCAAATATAACATACCCTATGATAGAGAGTACAACAACTACAGAGCTAATAATGAATCCAATTATAGCATTGATAATGCCTGTATTAATCCACAAAACTACTAAAATGCACAGGATCCACCTTAACATTAGGTTTCATATCTATAATTAAAAATGAAGTATATATATGCAATAAAAATAATATAAAATGAAGGAAGGTGATTTATTAAAAGTTCGTGGCGAAGATGGAGCCGTACAATATGGTGAAATGGTCGGTATCAACGAGGATGACCAGCTGGAAGTCTTTTACATCAACCGGAGCAGTGAAAACCGCTGGGTTTGGAAATACGATGAGGATTGGTATACTGTGTCGAGAAATTGTGTGTTGGAACATATAGCATTCGACAAGCGCAATCCGGTAGAAGCTTACATGAAATTAGGATTCCGTCCCCTCGACGAGGAGCAATTTGTATTCCTAACCGACACAATTCCCGACAATGTACTCATGCCCGTAGGATGTTTCGAAGCAGAGGAAGAAGACATTTCCGAGGATATGAGCGACTTTATAGTACCGGACGAACAAGGGGAGGCGTTTACACTGGCAGATCCGTCTATTCCCTTCGTCCAAGAGACACATGAACTAGTTAACAAATACAACGACTGGGAGCCGTCAGATGCAAATGGAAAAAAGTTGAAAACATTTGTCGATACGCTTGCCGATAAGTACAAATCCATGGACGACAACCGCCAGTTCGCCGCTGGGAAGTCCCTGGATTACGATCATCCACAATTAAATAAAAAATAGAGTATATATATGCCCCGCTTTTATAATAAAAAATATGAGTACCAAAATTAAAAGAAAACGCCGAGCATCCACAAACGCAATCCGTGAAATTAAGTTAGAACAAAAGAAAACGCATACTATTATTCCTGTCGCACCGTTCAACCGGTTGACACACGACGTTGCCGATACATTCGCGACGCAATTAAGATTTAAGAACGAGGCACATACGGCTCTGCACATGGCAGCGGAGGCGCACCTGGTCGAAGTATTTCAAAACGCGAACAAATTGGCGATCCACAACGGACGCGAGACCGTTCAGGCGGGCGATATTGCACTGGCGGTTGATTTAATGAATTAGACTATAAAGTTAATATAACTTATTATTAATGAGCGTATTATCAAATTCTACCCATTTTAACATATCCAACAACTCCAACAAGTATCTAGAGGTTACCGTTTCTTCGGAACAGAACAGTAGCTTCCGAATACATCACTCGTCCTCTTACATCGTAGAAATGCCTCGAAACAACACCAACAGGTCATACGCTTCTTGGGTAGTAAACGGAATAAGTAGTTGGACGCGCGGTGCGAAGATGCAATATGTAAAAATTAACCTCCCTGGGAAAGAGACCGTTCAATGTGAGATCAACTGTACGAACGCATTGAGCTTTACTACATCAGTGAAGGATAGGAATTTGAAAAACGAAATGGAAGGCGAATTACTGGTCCGTCCAGAGAACCAAGGGTCTGAGCTTCATTTGATTTACAGTAGTCAACGTGGGTTAGGCTATACAAGCTCGGGCGATGTAGCGATAGGACTTTCCGATCTAACCTCACAGAACATTATTATCTCGTCTGTGGTAAAGACAATGGATGGTCACGTGATTGATATAGACGATAACTCGCCAGCTCTGTGCAAACACACAGTATAAATATGTGGTTATACTATAAATAATGGATCAAGAACGCATTCAGAAAGCGATTGGCGAGCTTAAACGTGTAGGGACTTATAATGCCCATCATATCTTGTTATACATAGGTATTTTTAGAGGCGACCGAGAACTTGTTGAATATGCGCTCAGTAGAGGAGTAAACATGTACCAGGGGATGAGCACAATGGTGGCGATGGCATTGAAGGACTTAGGATTTGAAACACCGAAGGAATTACCGTAAAATAAAGTATATATATGCATTGTATGACATTAAAATGGAACAATATTTATTAACAAACCGCTGTACCAAAGTGAGAGTGAAGACCAGTGACGGTCATACTCTAAAAGTGTTCTCTGTATTCTACGAACATGTCGCTCTGTTAGACCCGGATTCGTGGAGTCTACTAGACGTCGGAGAGAAGATTTTAGTCGATGTTGATACAAAATGGTTGCTTTCTCATCATGAATCGGAGTTCGGTTACGCTCCAAAGGACGGTACGGTTTTAACTTGCAAGATCACCCCGCTTGATAAGAGTAACCTAGAGAAACACTGGAATGATATGTTAGATCACTGTATTCAAGTGAAGAAAGAGTTCGCGGAATTTGTCGATTCAAAGAAAGTCGATGACTTATCAGAGAAGTTGGACGATCTCAAGGTCAAATCCGAGTCTGAACTGGATGAGAGGGATCAGAAACCCAACGATCGTAACTCTGAAAGTATTCCTGAAGAGACAAAACAAACTCCTCCCACAAAATTAACTGTTGAGACACTTGATTCTCTGGAATAGTTTGTGTAGTTTCCATTTGTTTTATCTATTGAATAGTTTTATACTTTCTTTTTTACTTTTTAAAATGTTTCACCGAACTCTTTGTTCATGGTCCACGGGGTAATATATATATAAGGTCCACAAGGTGCTTCACTGAACATAAGGTCCACAAGGTGCTTCACTGAACATAAGGTCCACTAGGACCAGGCTCTAGGATCCAAGGACGGAAATAAAAAATACAAATGTGCATATATATAAAAAACAAGAAAATTGGCTGCATATATATATAAATACATACTTACTTAAACCATGAATTTTGAACAGTTTAAGAACGATATACAAGAAGTGCACGACACGTGCAACTCGCGGCACCACCGATGGTCAGAATCACAACGAAACGAATTATTTCAATATCATTTGAACAATCTGGCGGTACAGCAGGCGTATGAAGAGCACGATGTACACCGTTCGGAGTTTTGTAAGGTATATTACCAGTCATACTTAGACTGGGCGAAAACACAACAAGTGTTGGGAAAGCACATGCACGACACTGGTATTCCTGAAACATGGGCGAAATGTGACGCAAAACGGCGGTACTTCAAGGCGATGAACGAATATCCTGATACCGTGGTACTTCTGTCCATGGGGAAATTCCTGGAAGCATTCCATTCGAGCGCGGACGTCCTCCATAAGGTGTTTAAGGCACCATATATGCGCGGTCACGTTGCACACACTGGTATCGTCGCAAGCAAACTCGACGAATACCTTAAACGACTGAGAGAAGAGGGTTATTCCAACGTGCGTTTGATCTAGGGTCCTTAAGAGTCCTCCTAGGGTCCTTATGGGTCAGAGTCCTCCTAGGGTCCCCAAAGACGAAGAAATCAAAAATAATAACAATAAAGAATTATATATAAAAGACATTCATTAAACAAACATGACTTACGCACAACATTTAGACAAATACGGATACGCAATCGTACCGTGTCTGGACAATGTGGAATACTACACGCAAGAATTCAGAGAAACTTTATCACGTTTCCCCGAGTATAACGCACCTAGAAATATGGTCGATAACGGGATACCCTTCGTCAAGGGCGGATTTGCGGCGTTGGGTAACCCATCCTCCTTCCACAATACATACGTAAGAAAGATTCGAAGGATGGCGCACATGTGTGTACTGGACAACGTGTTTCTGGACGTTCTAGACGAGAACAAGAAGTTGAAATTCGAACAGGTAATCGATCGCACGATGTTTCGACGCGTCGGCGATAAACCTGTGGCGGAATCCTGGCATCGCGATGAATCCTCAGGGTGTAAACCAGGTGACACGATCTACGGTGGTTGGATCAACCTGGATAACTATTCGCAATACTTCTCTGGATGTCCGGGCACGCATAAAGAGGTTGAGACGAACCGTGGATTCGCGGCAATCGATAATCCCAAAAAGATGAAGCGCAAAAGAAACGAGTCCGACGCAGATTACGATAAGAGAAAGGCAATTGCGGTATCGGAGTGGGATCGACTTCAATCCTTAAAAAAGAAAATCGAGATACCTCCTGGTCACATCTTTATGTTTTATGAACGCATGGTGCATGAAGTTGTCCCAAGTCCTAAACTACAGGATCAACATCGCGTGTTTCTCGGATGGCGAACGACTACATTCAACGAACCATTGTTTCCGGACCTGGAAAGGCGATTGCGAGACTTTGATATAATACCGATCAAATCTGGACAGACTCCTTGGATGTATAGTTCCAACCACTGGATGTTCAGTAAGAATCGTGAAAACCTGGTCGAATGGTCTAAAGTTCTGAAGGATCAATGTTGTGAGTTGCGCAAAATGAAGTCTGGACAGTTCAAAGGACAGAAGTATCGTGTAGTACACAAAAACATGAGTTCTTTGAAGGAATATGGTTTGGTAACAAACCTTTGTCCTCCTTATACGCAAGAGGAGATCGATTTACTGAAACCACTGAGGTACGACAACGAAACGGAAAGTGAGGAAGAACAATTATATCTATTTAAACTTTAATATATTTCTAAATATTCACTCGCTCTACTAAAACAATACGCACATGACATAACAAACACGTGCCATAGAGAATGTCCATTGAAACCTTCCTTCATTTTGAATACGAACGATATGATACCAAATAACGTTCCGAATGCCACCCAAAATGCGAACTTGTGACGATTTTTCCCAACGCGAAGATCGCCTTTCCATAATTGATAGAGTGCGGAAATCAATGCAACCGAGATAAATATCCAACACAACAGAATTTGTATTTGATGTATGTCGTCTCCATCCCATGTGATATACAATATTGAACCGAATACAAGACATATTACGATGTTTATCACGAGATTAAGAGTCCACCGACATCGCCATTCTGCTGTTTCCTTTGCCCTACCAAGGCAGTTGTTTTGGAAACAACCTTTTTGTGTGGGTTCGGTTACCTTTATCTTTGGAATCCATGATAAACAATACGAAATAATCGTAATGATACTCAATGCCATATCGCCTCGACCATAAATGTCCGGGTCAGCGGGAAGACCCATTTTAAGATCGGACGACCAGTGCCATACCAGAGAGAAGTACCCAGATAACAATAAAAGTGACTTCAACCAGAGTCCCTGTGCTTGCATGATAGGATAGAATGACCATACGTTGCTAACAATCAGGTGAAATCGGTTCACTGCTATCGCATCCGTTTCATTGTATAACCAATCGATAGATAACAGATAGGATGCGTAGAATGTAGTTGTCAAGAAGAATACCACATCCATTTCACCCTGGTCTTCGTCTTCAGACAGTGTTTTCTTTACGGAAACGTCTTTTACAGAGTGTGGGAGAACTTTGTGGGTCATTTGGTTGGTATTTTAAAATATTTGGAGTGTTTATATACCCCGTTTTGTAACAAGAATCCATGTTTGCCTGGTCAACTTTTAACCAATCCTGTTTGCCCCAATATTAGTATATAAGTATTTTTTTGGAGTATAATAAACATCAAAAGAATTACTAAATGAGTCGTGTACCGAGAACAGATTATTCTGGTAAAGGATTTAATCAACTTCAAAAAGTGTTAGATGATTTATATACAAGGAATATAAAATCCCAAACTAGAATTGCCTATGATAGTGATAGAATTAACTATTTAGAAAAACAGATGAAAGGTATTCAAGATGACATAAAAGGCATAAAAGGTGACTTGGGTGGAATGGGACGGCAATTGTCCGATATCGAAAATCGAGTAAGAGAAGGTCTAAAGGGTCTTAACATGGACTAGTATTTATAGTATTACATCGACTGGAGTCGAACCAGCTACCTCCGCGTTATGAATGCGGTGCTCTACCGTTGAGCTACGATGTATAACGATTTCACGCTAAATATCTATTATAATGGGGTTATAGATAACGCTTATCGAACGTTTAGATGGAATTAAACCTCTATTTGATACTCGTCAGAGAACGTTTATGGTTTTCACCAGTGCACTAGGAGGTTTTTTTACATGTGGGAATTAGAGGATGTATATATAGTGCATTTTTTAACTTTAAAAGGACCTTGTGTTCAGCGAAGCACATTATGGATAATTATTTTAAAATTTAAACGGGTTGTACGTATTGAGTATTTTATATATGTTCTCCGGCGTGTACGCCTCTAGCTCTATGCTATATAGCTCGTATGTGTACCAGAAATGGAATACACCTGGTTCGTCGATCACTGGCTCTTTGTAGGATAGACTATCTTTTATTTCTTCGATGAAATTTTGAGCGTTTGGCATTTTTAATATTTCATTCCGGTACGCATTACAAATATCCAAACATAACGGAGCAAATATCGCACGAAATTTCTTATTTTGTCTATACAACGCCAACAACAGGGTACAAATATCGTGGGAACGGTTTCTACATGAGACAAGTGACGGACCGGACTCCAAGTCCCAACCGTACAAGTTTTTCTTAATTTGTATGCTACCTTCTGTGTTTGGTAACGTTAAACAAGAATAGCCAAAATCAATAAAGATTATTCTGTCGTGATAGACATCGTACATAACATTCTCTCCATGGAAATCACGGTGAGAGAATCGTAGGGATCTATACAGCCAGTCGAATCCCATACAGCAGCGTTTTAAAGCTGCTACCATATAATCCAATCGATCAATCTTTCGTAGTTCGTCGGCTTTAATATATTCCTGGATTATAACTGACTTGGTTGATCCCATTCGTACTTTTCCTACGCGAAATATCTTCGGAGCAAGGATAGTATCGTTCCCACGCGTGTAAAAGTCTATGAGAATGTTGATAATCGTTTCATAAAACAGAACTTTGCGTGATATCCCGTTTTTGAACACCTTCATGACGACTGGAGTTAGTCGATTTTGCGATGTTGTGGTTGGTTCTACCATAAATGCGTCTAAGAATACTTTGCTGGTCGCTTGAGCAACCCTAGAGTTTCTTTTTACGAGGAGGTAATCCGTCATCGATAAAAGATTATCCGGTTCCGTGTCAAACAAACGTAGTTTCACCCATTTCCATTGGTACTTGTCGATGACATCATCCAAAATCGCAGCACCAGATTCGAAATTGGTGTCGAGTTGTCCGAGTCCAATTTGAATGCGCGAAGCTGTTTCTCTGTCGCAAAGAAATATGTTCATTAAATCGGTATTGCGTAGAACCCGTGAAATATCGGGTAGCCCCGGCTGCAACTCCATTTATATAATTGTACATTGTATATATATTTTTTTTCTTATAAACCTACAAAAAACAGTTACCTAATTATGTATTTACGCTTTTAACAGAGGTTTGCGCAACTCGTCGTCTTCCTCTTCTAAATCTTCCACTCGCGCCTCCAGACTCCGCACTTGTTTCTCCAACAAAAATACAAGCACGCACAGCAATAGGAACATTATCATAAACCACATGTTCATGTCCGACAGGAAATCGTACAGATTATTTATATTCTTAAACAGCGTGTTCGTGTTAGCAATGGATATATTCACGTTATGGTTAAATATTTCAGTGTCTTCGGGAGTCATTTTATATATAATCGCTGGTATATATATACCACAAAATGTAGATTAGAATGGGATACGCACAATACGAAAGGTACAGACGTACTCTGGTGTGTACTATTTGCAAAGCGAGGGCTTACCGTAAGAATCTTTGTAGATCCTGTTATCGAAGAGACCAAAAAACGAGGTTCCATTGCTCCTTCGGGAAATGCACGTCCCCGGTGTTCGCCTCAACACTCTGTCAACGTCATTACCGTTCCTGGCGAGTGCAATGTCTATACTGTAATAAAATGGTCTTCTGTAGACACCTCTGTCGATCCCACTACCGTAAGGCGCTTAAAACGAACGAGTTTCCAGAGGAGCCCGTATGTACAAAATGTAATAGAAAATCATACGTATCAGATTTATGTTTGGTTCACTTCAAGGAACAGTTTAACACATGTATCGTCGTACAATGCCAGGAGGTATCTCACAAATGCGGTCTGTGTTGTAGACATTACTTCCGTCAACGTCGTCAACGTCTACAGATCTAAATAGTTGAAACAGTTCGTCGCTACCGTCTCCAACGATGTGTTCTTTGACTTGTTGCGCAATCGATTTAGATAGGGATGGTCGTGATCGTATTCGAGGATTGCCTCGTTATGAAGAAATGTGCCGTAGTAGATAATGTCTCCATTTTTATCCTCAACCGCTCCCATCCCGTGAATTTTGCCGTTCTCCCAATGAGGAGAGGTGTACTTGTTACCATACCTATCCAACAGGACTCCCTCACCGTGTAGTTTATTGTTTGAAACGAACCCGTACTCAACGACGTCTCCTTTGTCGTAGACCAGGTGAAAATACTTTGTACCTTTCGAAAACAACCCTTCTTCTATGACCTGTCCCTGCTTGTAAAATGTGTATTTACCGTGAATTCGGTTGTCCACCAGTTCTGCTGTCAACAGTTTATTACCAGTCTGTGTACAGAATAAGTTCACATCGCCTTGCATTTTTCCGTCAATGAAAATGCCGGTCACGATATATTTTTGTCCGACACCGTAACCGCGACCGGTCGGTCCGTTCTTCGACATTTTCCAAAACAGTTTGATTTTATCGTCTAGAATAGTTAAATACATGTTAATGTTAATGTTTAATGTTTAATGTTTAATTTATATTATGTTTTTATATTTTAAAATTACGAGAACGTTTCGCTTGCACGCTTACACTCTCACGCTCGTGCGCTAAGGACCTTTATTTTTATGAGGACCCTTTGTAACCCTACTATCTAACTCTTGTTCCAAGTCTTCAAATGAGGTATCTTTTTCGGATATTTTTCCCCAGTCGTGACTGTCTTTTTCTTCTGATTCTGCTACCTCATGTGGTCGAGATCTCGTGCTGTATCGAACAAACCTGCTACTATTTTGCGATAACCGTCTTAACATCGTATACACGTATAAATATATATATACTGATATTATAAATGAACGACTCTGAAATACAGAGTTTACAAATTGTCGCTGTCTTACTATTAGTATTTGGTGGGCTCATAGGAGGTATTGCGGGTACCGTAATGCTATGTATTGGAATACTACTGATGCTATTCAGTTGCTATAAAGTTAAGCCGCCTCCAGCAGTGAGAAATGAGGAGGAGGAGATACCCCTTAGAGATATGGAATTCTGAAGGTCTTAATATAACAATAGATGAGAATATTCTAATCGTATAAATATAAACGTGTAATAGGATATATGCATCTGTTACTTTTATTACTAATAATATCATGTGCACATGCCAATGTGACCGTTACACTGTACGAAGACGCCGCCCTACCATTAGAAACCCTATGCAAACAATCAATACCACCTAAAAGTCAATTAATAAAACCCAAAAATAGAGCGTTTCAAATCTTATCATGGGATGTAGGATGCGAGAAAAGAAAGTCCACTCTCGCGAAATGCAGTACAGCGTGCAACAATGGGTGTTGTGGAACTACGTGTGCTGGCAATGCATGCAGTGGGGGTGGGTGTTGTACTGCTTCAAAAAATATATGCCAAGAAGCTTGTAATTTTATGTTTGCACCACAAGTATATAATATTATACAGTATACAAACGTAACGAATGAAACGAGATTTATAGACAAGACTAGGTGGATAAACAAGACACACAATATTACCATATACACTAATAGAACACGCTGGACCAATAAAACACATAATGTGACCAGATTTGTTAACAAGACTAGGTGGATAAACAAGACACACAATATTACCATATACACTAATAGAATACGCTGGACCAATAAAACACATAATGTGACCAGATTTGTTAACAAGACTAGGTGGATAAACAAGACACACAATATTACCATATACACTAATAGAACACGTTGGACCAATAAAACACATAATGTGACCAGATTTGTTAACAAGACTACGTGGTCTAACAATACTTATACTATAGAGAATGTTATATGGGTAAACAAAACCAGATGGATAAATAAACCAACAAACCAGTCATATTTTTACATCCCAACCGTTATTACGGAGAAGTTAGAGAACACAACGACCACATATGGTAAACCTACCACTGTCAACGATTTAATTATATGGGGTTCCTGCCTGGTAATTGGTTTTATGGGTGGGTGTTTTTTTAGTTACGGCGTGTTTAAATTTAAAGAATTTTTAGACAGCTGGTTTGGTTGTTTGGATTGTGATTCATTTATTGAATCATCGCCAGAAACACCACCTAAGAAGAAGAAGCCTAAGAATATAGATATACAAATACATCCTAGAGTAGATACGCTTAGAAGGAGGTCGTTATCAAATTCACCTAAAGCTAGAAAACGTATGGAAATTTAATCGGCACCACAGGTCGGGTCCCTTATCCATTCGTCTTTTCTTGCAATCAAACGTAAAAAAGGCACTGGCACTATTGGCATCGCCAAAAATGACTGGCACTATTGGCATCGCCAAAAATGGTCGATACCTAGCGCAAATCAGGTGGAAGGGAGAACGATATTCTAAAACCTTCGACACGGAAGACGAGTGTGAAGCGTTCTTCATACGTATAAAAGAAACTCATGGTTAACCTATAAATATAAGAAGTAAACTAAATAAATGTTACCCCTGGACCTCCTACGCGAAGTGAGCGCATTCTGTACCGTCTTTGATTCCTTTGTGCTAGAAATAGCGCTACATAAAACAATATTCCCATTAAAAGACTACAAGAAAAGACTATACGTTGAATCCTTTGAATATAACTACAAAATAAATGGTAGGCTTGTGAATATTTTTACCTATGTGTCCAACAACGTTGTTCATTCCAGGGTCCTTGGGACTCTTACGTCCTTTACTATGGTCCACAAGACGAAGCTGTCCACCCGTGCTGCCAACCGTCAGGCTCACAAGGCATTGGATTTGCAATCACGGTGCTTATCGCGAAGATTGGAAATGGTTTACGGATTATAGCACTATTTATTCCATAAACATATATCGAAAATGAGTACCTCGTCATTATTTTTGGGAGAGGGCGCTTACGCAAGAGTTTTTGCAAAGGATGGCAGCGCAATAAAAATTTCAAAAATCGAACGGTTTGAGGACCTCATAAGTGCGGCACGTGAATTGTTCATTATACGCAAAGGTATTCCGGGTTGTGTTCCGTTTCGATCGTGTTACTTCAAGTGGCAATCCATGCATATCTTAATGGAAAAGGCGAGCAGTTCGTTGCGCGAGGTAAAAATAAGCGCAAAGATCGTTGCGATACAATTATTACAGACCATGTATAAGATGCATCACCTCAAGATCATGCATCGCGACCTGAAACCTGATAATATTCTCATAAAGGGCGACAAGGTATGGGTATGCGATTTCGGTCTGTCCCGTCAGTTTTGTAACGAAGAAGGTCAGGCGGGCACAGGTTACATGTTTACCCGTTGGTACCGGGCACCAGAGGTGTTTCGCAAGGTGGGATACACTTGCAAAGCAGATATGTGGTCGTTAGGATGCATTCTACACAAACTTGTTCATGGTGATGTCCCCGGCAAGACCCTGGAAGAGATTCTTCGAAGGGTTCCGGTACTAAGCGATGACAACGAGATGAACAAACTGATAAAGAATCTCCTTCGGTTGAATCCAGAGCATCGTTGGTCAGCGGAGACCGCGTTGAAGTTTCTGAAACAACCGCGCGAAACATGCGAAGAAAAGTATGCGTTGCAAGCATGGATTAGTGGTGATATACGGTCAAACTGGTTCAATATGTTTCGTGGAGCATTTCCTGAGGAGCATAGGGTACTTGCACATGGTCTTATGTTGTACGACAAGGGTGGTCAGAACGAAGAAAGCATGTGTTGTGCGATGGCGTTGTCATCGATGATCTTTAAAACAAGACCGTGCGACATTATCAAATTCGCATCGAAAAAGTTCCGTACGGTCAGCAGTTACTCGTTCAGAGCATTCATGGGGAAGTATATCCCGGCGGTATGCGATGGGGAACTCTGTGAATGGGAGAGGAGTGAATTGGACTTCGATCAGTACATAGAACAACGGTTTAAAGGTAAAAAACGTAAGGTTATCTAATATTTAATATTTTTAATATGAACGATATAAACACATCTCGTCTGTACTTCTGAAACGAGGAATGCGATAGTTTTCTCGCCTTCAGCTCGCTTATTCTCTGGTCGTACTCTGGTTTGTACCGGATCATCTGCGATTCTATGCTATGATTCGTAGAGATATGATATACAGTCACCTTATTTTTCTGCCCGATTCGTTTAAGTCTTCCGATCGCTTGTGTTTGGCACGTCGCGTCTAGGTTTGGTTCCATGAAAACGATGGCATTTGCCTCTGTCAGGTTGATTCCGACGTCAGCTACTTTGGTGGACAGTAGAAACACTTTGCTTTGACCAGCTTTAAACCTTTCCAAATTCTTTTTCCGTTGGCTTCGCGTGCTCCGTCCCGTGATGATGCTGTGGTTGTCCACGTGCTTTGCTAACATTTCCAAGACCGTGTTAAACTGAGAGAACACCACAACCTGGTCGTTGCTGTTGATAATCTGTTGCAAATGGTTTAATTTTTCCGACTCGTAGTAGTCTTTATACAGCCTTCCTATGTATTTTTGTACCTTCATCCGTCTATTGAAAATGTCATTTATGTACAAGAAGTCATCGTCTTCTTTTACCTCAACCACCGTCGTTATTTCCTTGAGCGTGTCTGCCATCAGCGGAGCACGACAACATGGACAGATTTGTTTTACTTCCATCGATCTCTTGATACAGTCGTGGCAGAACAGATGATTGCACGGAGTGATGGTAGGTCTAGTAAGATTTTCCAAACATATGACACATGTGACGTCCTCCATGTTTTCCAGCGTCTTTTTCACGTTTTCCTTGAACGCGTCGCCGGTGAGGGTTTTCTTTATGTCTTCCACGTGCGTCAACACGTCTTGGCAAGGTGTTCCCCACATAAAAAGTGGTAGCAGTTTTATGTCTGTAGCAGCGATGTGCATTAAGTTTATAAAGGACTGGATACTTTGGTATTTTCTGGTCAGGGCGCCATCCATAAGCAATGCATTTACTTTATCCCTTATTGTATCTACCATTGCGGTGTACAACGTATGCGATTGTATATTGCACTTTATAGAAACATGTTCGATCGTCGGCATCTTATAATCGACGGTAGGCTTATAAATCAGATCTCTGACGGCTTGAAGAATGTACTCGCATCTGTTTTCGGTAAATAAATCGCGGTATGTACTCCGAAGGAAACTAGGTGCGTGTCTAAATGGCTTTACATTTAACATTTTCAGCTGTGGAGATATATTCATAAGTGATCCTTCTCGTAACGGTGTAGCGGATAAACACCACCTGTACTTTGCGATTACACAGGAGCACGAGGTTGCGGTACTGCTATGGAACGTTCGGACCGTGTGCGATTCGTCAAAGATCACGCGATCACATAGGTAAAACATACGATGTTCTGCTCTGTTTCTGGACACTAGGGTTCCGTAAGTCGTAAACACAACGTCTGGCATCGTTTCCGGCATGTCCTTCTTCCCGTGCACCTCCGCATACGATAGGTGTGTGAAGCGCTTGAGTTCGGAAATCCATTGGTCGATTAAAGTTAGTGGAACCACAATGAGTGTCGGAATTCGCCTGTGTTGTATCAAAGCCAACGTACAAATAGTTTTACCCAGTCCGGTGCCCAAATGTAATATACCACCGTTGAATTCCGAATCGGACGAGTAACCATTCACGGCGTTGAATTTGTACCCGTTCATCGTTTCAAATATAAATGGATTGTTGTTATGCTCTTCTCGTTTTACCATTTCCCGTACAATTTCATTTTGGAATGGTTTCAAAGGAAGCTTCAAGTCGTACGTTGCGTTTGTAAGCGAGTACGGAACGGTCTCGCGCGGTTTCTTCAGTTGCCATAGAATGCGCGATATAAAGTTAAACTCAGCGTGCGTGCAACAAGTGTACATGATTTCCGGTACGAATACATCTACTTCAAATTGTCCGTTTCTCCACATCAGGTTTGATCTCATTCGACTTATTCCTCTTAATTTCCGTTCCAACTGTTTGCCATGGAACAGTGTGTCGTGTGCGACGGTGAAAAACTCCTTAGGAATAATTTCATCGTTCGAATTCATCAAATCAGCATAGCTATACTCAAGGTCAGCAATGGTATGGTACGATTTTTGACATTGACGCGTGAACAACTTTTCGTGGTTTTCTAACCACAGTAGCAACGTGTACGCTTCGTAATCTGTGCTACAACGAGTTCGATATTGACCATTGGCTCGTACCTTGTGCCAGAGGGATCGTATCACGCTTTCCATGTCAACTTTATCCATCATTGATTTCGGATACACTTGTGCACACGAATGGTCGAACTTCAATGTACCTATATGTTTCCACTCGACTGTCTGCTCTACTTTGTGCTCGACATACAATTCGTCGAGTCTAAACCAACGATAGACGCCGTGAAACCCGAACAATTTGACCAGGTACCGGTCCATCAGATGATGGTAATCGATAACGAAACCACTTGCTTCTCCGCATAAAATCTTCGCCTGTAACATGTCGTTTTGATCATCCGGCATGATTTCGTATTTAATATCCGGCGGGTGAAGAACAACGTCGATGCAATTCGAGTAGATGGATAACGTAAATTTGTACCGGACTCCTAAAGGCTGAATTATAATAGTATCGCCTATTCGTTCGCACACGAAAGAGATGTACGGTACGAACGAGTCGTGATCGAATCGAACAAAGTCGCCCTTCTTTAATGATTTCCTTCTAGAATCATCGTACGGGCGGATGCTTTTGTGAACGCATTGTTTGATATAAGCGTAGGGACGAAACCTTCTTTCCAGAGTCAAATGGGGCGATATTCTGTTGTCAGGACGTACCACAAAGTATTCTACGCCATCTTTTAGTACGAGCTGTCCTACTTTAAACTTTGGTTGATAGGCACCTTTCTTTAATTTTTTAATGATCGATCTGTCTTTCCGTGGCATTTATATTATTTATTCGGTATATATATACGGAGTTTTGTTTTAAAAAGCATGCTCAAAGTAAAACGATTAAGTCAAAACGCATATATTCCGGTCCGTAGTTCCCGTGGCGCAGCGGGTTATGACTTAAAAACCCCTGAAGACATTACCTTAAGACCGGGACTTAATCGTGTACCATTAAAGATTTCAATCGAGTTACCTCCGAATACATACGGACGCATAGCATGTAGAAGCAGTTTGGCGAGTAAATTCTCCGTTGAAGCGGGCGTCGTAGACGAAGACTATCGAGGTGAAATTATCGTGTTGTTGCGTTGGCACCACCCACAAAGGACCCGAAACGTAACCATACCTTATAGTAGGGGTCATAAGATCGCGCAATTGATCGTAACACCTTACTTAACACCGAGTGTGACGGAAACCACGTTAAGTTACAGCGATAGAGGAGATGGAGGGTTCGGTAGTACAGACGTTGCGGTTGCCTTCGCACCATACAAGGATTAACTATATAAGTAAATGTATCTTAAGTAAATGAAGTTTATATTAGCGGTCTCCGATGACAATGTAATTGCGGTAAACGGGAAGATGCCGTGGCACATCAAACATGATTTCCAGTGGTTTAAGATGAATACGTACGGGTGTCCCATCGTCATGGGGAGAAAGACGTGGGATTCTCTTGGTCGTAAGCCGCTACCTGGGCGTACAAACGTGGTGATGTCGCGTAGAATGGTCCCTGGCGTGAAAACGATTATAACCGGGTGGGCGCTCGAGGATTACCTTAACGCACATCCCGATGCATTAATTATAGGTGGGGCTTGCCTTTGTGAACAGCTTTGGACTACTGGCGACGTGTTGATACTTACTAGAGTCCATAAATCGTACGGAAATGGATTGAAAATCGAGTTACCTGAGTTTGAGGAGATGTGGAGTAAATCGTTTGGTGATTATACGTTCAGTGTTAATATTATTACTTAAGTTTACATCTATTAATTATATCCGTTGTACTAATACCACTGGTATATTCCGGTTCAATAAGCTGTCCTCCCCATTCTTTTAATGTTGAGATAACCTTTTCTCTTACGTTTTGTTGCGCGCCGGTTTTCCAGTCCGACCCATGTACTAAATAAGACGGACGAAGGACCATTAGGTTTGGTGTGTAGTCATGTGTTAATTGAGGAATGACCAATTTTACAGATTTAATTTCCTTTATAACTTTGTATCTTTGTTCCCAAGTAATTATTGGAGTTCGTTTGTATGATTGAATGGCTTCGTTGGATAGAAGACCGACTACAACATCGCCAAACGCGGATGCTTTTTTGATCAAATTAATGTGTCCAATATGAATTATATCAGCGGACATAGCTACGTAAACGGTGTCTGTTTTCATTATTCTATACATATACCATATAATATACGTTTTATTTACAGTCTTGAATGATTTTTTGATTTTATACATTTTATACACAATCCAAAAATGCAATAATCTTCAGGATAAATTGTTTTACATTTAATACAGTAGGTATACATTTAAGAGCACCACTGTGTATATTTATACCTATATAAACATGTAACATGTAAATAAATGCCTGTAATAACATTTGGAACGTTTGATTTGGATCATGTGGGTATGTCGCCAATTTACTGCTAAGTAATAGACACGTTATAAATTTGTTTAAAGAAAAAACGTGATTATATTATACATTATAAGGCTTGGAGACTCGATCATTTAAACGATATATATTTCAACAACTGATAAAATTAAAGTGTAAAGCTTTTCGTACATTGGTTTCCTTTCTTAAACGGATTAATATGCCAGGCATAGTTTTTCACCGGTGTTTTCCAGTCGTTGTACAAACTTTTTAGAGCCCCTTCTATTGGAATTGGGACCTTCATTGATAAATTCCCCCATTTAACTACCTCTGTACCGTACTTTTCTATCATACATGGATATGTAATACCGTCTACTGTTAATCCAGTTGTATATCTACCATTAAGTAACGTCTGTGAAAATAAATCTACCTTTATCTTATTTTTCACCCATGCTTCTTCATATCCAGGCTTTCCAAACGTACCAAACACGTGTCGTTGCTTCCATCCTTGATTTAATAGTTGAGTTTTTAATTGTGCATTGTTTTTTGTAAACCAACTTAAGTCTATTGTAAAATCAATATCTGAGCCTCCCAATGAACAATCTCTGTACCATGATAACAAGGTACCAGCGTGTAAGTTGTACGGTGCATTCATTTGGTTTAATATGGTCAATATGTTTGTGAATGTATCCCACATGATCCCTTCGGGTATGGATGCACAATGTATTAAATTCATTGTCATCGCTTGTAATATATTGTCTACTACACGTCCGTTTTTATACTCTGTTATTAGATCACCTTGAACAGCTTTTAATCCCAATAGTTTCTTTTGAATAGCTTCGTTTTCTAAATTATTCAAACGTTTCATAAGTACATTTATACCACCGTTGAGAAAATCACTTTCCGTTACTTTGACAGAAAACGCATCAATATTCAATCTATTACGAAATGGAAACCCTACATCTTCAAAACCATCGCTTATAATTACTGGTATACAAAAGGACCGAATTGCGTTATAAAATGCATGACTTGTTGGTGTATCACCTCGAATAACCAAACAAAATCGACTATTTTTCCAACCTTGTACCCATTCTTGTTTTGGTATATCGTACCCTATGTTGCAGTGTTCACATGTTGTTTCTAATGGCTTCTTTCGGAGTATGGTGGCACCATGAGCAGAATCTGCTTTCCGCGTGTGGTACCAAATAAAATATTGACGAAATTTCCATTCTTTTACAGAAGGCATTTTTGTAATTAATGGTACACCTATATGGTCGCTATATGGTGTGACAATACTATGTTTTGTTCTCTCCCAGTTAGCCCCATACAATGAAACAGGGTCACGTGGATTTGTTGTTTTGTGCCATTTCGAGGAGTTATAAACTTCATAACGTGTTACTGTCATCTTTTCCATTTGTTTCCATATTCTGGTAGGTATAAACTTTTCATTTGCTGCCCAACCACTAAATAAAAAGTTATGACCACCGATTAAATGGTTTATACCATTATTGAACCACTTTGACTTAAATAATGTATTAAAGCCACGCTCAATGCGAGAAACGTGTCCTTTGGGATCGCACTTAAATGATTGATAAATCGGCATCGGAACAATGAATATCTCAGCGTTTGTAGGGTTTAACGTACGGAGAGGATGTTTTCTTAATTGAGCATACATATCAATATCAGAAGTTGATCGTATATCACAAATTTTTGACCATTTTGACATGGTAATATCATCGTCGTCATACATGAAAAAAATATTTTTATTTGAGTCATTTGTCAATATCCTTGTTATCGCTTCTTTCGAAAAATACCTTTCGTACGAACCAGTGTTTAAAATGGGTTCATTCAACATCTTGTCATATTCGACTGGGTTCTGTTCTAAAAACTTTATCTTGGCGACCGCCTTTTCAGGGTTTTCGACATCGTAATAGATAAATGCATCACGATTGAATATGTCAAATACCTCCTCTGTACCGTAATATACTGGTATTGTTCCCGCTAAAAATGCCATCAATAGTTTTTCTGTTATGTACCCCGCGACGTTTTTATTTTCCATACAGAGAGAAAATCTATATCTCGTGAATGGATACTTCCAATTGGATGATTGCCACTTACTTCTATCAGGAAAACCAGTCGAAGCTACGTTGTTTTTGCATGCGCCTACCGCATCCACACGCTTAATGGTTGACAGTTTATCGAACGCGTCTTCTCTATGTTTTACACAGTTCCTTTGTGCATAGTACATGAATTTCTCTTTCGTATTCTTTGGACGGTTCGTAATAAGATTTAATGCATTTGGTATTCTCTGAAACGCCGCTTGTACATAATAGAAGACGTTTCCTCCCGGTCCAAATGTGTTACTAGGAACTTTCATCGTAGATTCACCATTTACATGTATAATTTTACCTTTGAAGGTACCAAGATCGCAGGATGGACCACCTAGTCCATTTAATAGGACATCGTTTGTTGTTGATGATTTTGCTTTATCGTACGTTTCTACGCTTCTGTCTGGGTATATGAAACTGATATAATCCAGTCGATACCCACATAGAAACAATTTTGGTGACTTCATCATGGTCAGAAATGTTTCACCCGGCAAGGTTTTTCCGTATTCTTTCAAACGATTTATTTCATGCAAACGTACTTCGTCAGCTTTGTCAGCTTCTAAACGCGGCTCAATAAGCCAATTGGCATCATACTCGCACGATTTCTTATCTTTCTGTAGACAAATATTTTCAGCTTCTACACCTTTCCACGTCTTATAGTTACACTGGGACCATAGAGTATCGATTTTCCACCCATTCTTCTTCATAAAAGGCAACCATTGTCTACAAAAATCATTCTGGACATTTGAATATTGATTAACGTCCAAGTAAACTTCTGTTTTTAAGGTTTGTACACGTCTAAGTTCGTTTGGGTGTACAGACGAAATAGCAGTGAAATCAAACCCTTGCATATCTGTTTTCATATGACGTATCGTCACATGTTTTGGTATGTATTCGAAAATATCAGACGCTTTGAGTACCGGGACCCTTTTTATGTTGCCATCTCCTCTTTTTGTATTAGTATTCCAATGCTGTTTTGATGCTGCCTTCGCAATGGATGATGATGCGCCATTGTTATAAATATTCATATCTACGTACGCAGGCATGTTTGAAATCGCTGCTGGTATTACAATGCTATGTGCCCCTGTACGCGCGTCATTACGTTTTGCGAATTCGGCAGCAGCTTTTTCGACAATGGGCTCAAATAAAAGTACAAGTTCTCCTTCCTGACCAGCGATTGGATCTTTATGTGTCCCAATGTTGATAACCACGCTTTCCACAGACGAATCGATTGGTTCAATAAAATCAGTTAAACGTGGAGTACGCGTTTTTTTAAAAATGATATCACCCCGTAATTCCGTTTCGATCTTATAGCCTTTGCTTTTCATAAATTCAATAATTTCAGTTTTATGCTGATCTACTTCGATCGAAAACATTTTGATATTAAGTTTATCCCATTCCAAATGTTTTAAAATATATAATTCGCCTCCTTCGACGTCCAGTGAAAAGTAATCGATATCCGTTGACTCTAACAATGTTAGAATACTAACACAATTGGTGGTAACTTCTTCGCCCGAATGAGCCCAACGTTTATCCCCACTCTTTCCATACACATTTATGTCACTATTCACTCGTTTTAAATGATCATCCGTTATTAATTCAAGTGCACTGGTTGTCGAACCGGAAATTTTAAAAGTAAGAGAACCCGTACCAATACACGCGTTTGCTGACTTTGCGTTTCGGTTTCTACTCTTTAGAATATTGTACGTATATGGATTAGCTTCCACCAAAAGCCCATTCCATCCATATTCCTTTTCCAGTAAAAGCGTATTCGAAAACTTCTCACCATCGTATCCTCCTATTTCAACGAAATATTTACCCTTCGGTAGTGCCTTCGCTATGTATCTATCCTGACCATATTGAGACCACGATAGCGGACGTTTCATACCATTCGGATAATCTAAATTATAGTTGCACTCTTTCATTTTAGAAACACCAATATCATGTCCAACAATCATTGCTTTTTTGTTAAAACAGTCACCAGAATGTGTTATTATGCTTTTCGTCACGGTAAACGTAACATCGATGTCACTATCGTCAAAGAATATGCCTAACGTCGTATCTTCTCCTTGATACGTTACCATTTCATGCGTTACAATATACTTGAGCAAATCGGGAGATACGATGTGACCAGATCCATATGGAAACGGTGGATATTTGTCTTTCTTATATTTGGTTTCAGCCCATTTGCCATGACGTTCAACCTTACCGTGGGAAATACCTCCAACAATGCATTCGTATGCTATATCACGATCGTTTACAAATTTTTCCACTTCAGCAACACGAACAAATGTATCCAAATCAACTTTTACGACATATGCTTCTCCATGCGTTTTGAACACCCATTTGTATGCTAACTTTAACTTTTCAGCTAAATTACGGTAAACATCGATCATATCTACGTGCACAACATCGTTTTCTTCTAACAACTGTTTTGAAATACGACTTTGTTCCAGTGCATATGTATTATCATTTCCCAATGATTTTAGCATTGCTATTTCACAAACCCATGGTTTTCTATCCTTTGGAGGAATGTCGCATGGTTTACCGACTACAAAATATACATTATCATGATTTTTTGCCCATGTATCTCGAATAACCTGGCGTTCTTCAAACGCTTCGCGATGTGACAATACAATTATTATCGTTTTTGTAGGATACAAAATATTCGATTTTTTGCATTGATCAAAATAAAAGAATAATCGAAGCTTTATCCATGAAGGTAGAGCGTTTCTGTCGAACCCTCTTGCCAATTCACTGGTACCACATCCATTATTTTGACCTCGTTTACCGTAATGTAACACCAGTGAATTTTTAGGGACGTACATTTTAATACCACGACTCTTAAAATAGGCTACCCATCCCCAATCAAACATGGTCGATTTGTGATTCTTTAACATGTCCACAACGATCGATTTAGTCATTACAGCTCCCGCATTACCCATCGACTTTTTTTCGCATAAATTGCCATTGCAATTGAACGTTTTATGATGTCCAATCGCGGAATGATACAACGACAGAACACCAGATTTATCGATGTGGTCATGAATAAATTGTTTCCATTTCTCATCCAAGATCAAATCACTGTCCAGTGTTAACAGTATATCGTAATCGGATTCGGAAAAATAAGTAAAAAGACGACGAGTGTTTGCATCTGCCCCTAAACGTTTTGAAGACCTGAAATACTTTATGTCTTTCCCATACCATTCGCGTAATTTCTTTTCGTCGTATTCAGTTGATGCATCATCAAATACAAAAATATCATTTGGATCAACATGGTTATACCGTGCCAAAACCTTGGAACTAAAACTGACGTATCCCTGGCGGTCGTGTACTGGAATACCAATCATTATCTTTGGTAGCTTTGAAACACGTTGCGCAACCGGAGCAACCGTAGTAACCTTAGTAACCGGAACCGGGGTCCAACCATTTTTTGTGTATTGCCAACCAGTATTAGGCAATTTTTTCGCTCGTGTTCTTAATGTATCTATCAACAATTGTTTTAATACTTTTTCAGATGTATATTTGTTATCATACGTTCTACCCTTCATTGGAGGTCGTTTCATGGCATGATGTATAAGCGTTTCATTTGACCACTTATAATCGACTACCCAGCCGTCGTAAGACCATCCAGTTCCATGCTGGTAAACAAAAATATGATCCCGTAACGGAAATCCAGCCATTTGCAAATGTTTGTGTACGCAACCCACAAACTTAAAATAAAGTTGCCAGTCTTCTTTTTTACTACAAAATTTGTTACATGAATCTTTGTATTGTGTAGGCAAAAGATAATAATGAAGTGCACCGTTGTCCCAATTCAAGCCACGATATGTATTATGGAGTTCGTAATAGTTTTTCAAATAGTCCATCGCCCATTTCGTATTTTTTATAGCATAATTACCAGCCATAATTTCATTGTTGTGAAACCTATAATAGTAAAGGAGATCTTTGTCATTTTTTATAAATGTTTCGAGTTTTATGTTGGTATTTGGATTTCGAACCGCGTTGTCACCATCCAAAACAAAATACCAACGGTCATTTGTCACTCCATTGTCCATTATGTGATAATACACAGTGCAATGTTTTTTGAAAAAGAAGTGCTTTACGTGATTACAGCGTGGTTCGTCTTCAGGGGACTTATTTAGAAGCGAATAACCATTCTTTTTCGCATACCGCTCTAAGGTAATAGTATTCTCCTTGTATTTCTTTGCATGTCTTTTATCATTCACGATTAACAGTGTTATTTTTGTACGTACTGTACGCTTTACATACTCCTCTACCGATATTCCCTGGTGACATGCTTTACATAGAGCAGTGTCCAATTGACAGCATATATTCGCGTCCGCCGGAACCGTGGTAACCTTCTCGGGACACCTGTACCGACCAGGGTGCTGCTCACAAAACTTGTGAACCAACATGCCGGCGGCACATGCCATGCACTCCTTCGTTAAGGCTTTGCAACATGGAAAACGGTCCCGCAAGTTACGAATTTTACCGTACACCGCTGTCGTTTCAGGTCGAGACCCTAAATACAACATGATGACGGATGAACAGGAAAGTAGCGATACAAATAATAGATAATTGTTCTTCATTTATATGAACACCTGGGGGGTTATATACTTTAAATTACACTGTTAGACCGGATTAATCTCACAGGGTTTCCTCCAGGACTCCCGTGCAACTTGATTTTACAGTGGTTGTGCAACACCTTCAGTCCCATACTCTCACACAAACACCACTCCGTGTTCAACATGAAACGTCGGATTTCAAGAAGGATTACTTTTGGAATATGTTGCACCTCACCACGTAAGTCGGTTTTCAGGTCCCAATTGTCGAAATACTTTGTTTCAGGAGGACCATATGAAAGTAGGAGGTCGTACATCCATGTTCGTTGCTTCTTTTCAAGGAAAGTTTCATATTGTTGTATTAAAAAAGATGGTTTCATTTTATTGAGTATATATATCACGGGTTTCTAATAATAAAAATGGCAAAATTGCAAATCGAAAACGGAGAATACATACAAGCCCTGAAGATGTTAAAGGACCTCGACACCTCCACCCTTGAGGACCTTGAGCTCATGGGACTTGCGGAATCTAAATTGCATAATTTTCAAGCAGCATACGGGTACTATCTTTTGGCTAACAATACAGAAAAGGCACGGAACATGAGAGAATTAGTTCCTATCTCAGAGCTAGAGAAAGTACACAAGGACCGTATTAACAAATGTCGTTTGCTCCGGGTGAAGGGAAGGAGGGGGGTATTTGCTACAGCGAAAATCAAAATGGGAGAGGAAATATTCAAAATATCTCTAGACAAATGTGTTCGGGGATCCCTTAAAGAATTGGCGGAACACCTAAAGAAAGACACCGTATACAAGCGTTCACTGCCTAAACAAGAGTTCCCTGTCGAATGGAGCGAGTCATTAAAGGATCAAATTAATGTATCTCCTTTGCGTCTAGCTCTTGAACACAAAATAAAAATATACGAAGAAGAAAAGATTGACTTCAACCACCGCTCCCTAGTGGGGTCAAGGAACTTCGCTAACGGAAAAGATACTTATCTTATCCCCTTCGCCGACATGCTCAATCACTCTAAAGATGCTAACATCGACTGGAAGTTCACCGATACCGAATTTATCATGTCTGCTACGGAAAACATCGCAGAGCACGAAGAATTGTTCGACTCCTACGGACCAAAGAGTAATTATGAAACCTTCCTTCACTACGGATTTGTCGAACCGAATCTTAAATTAAATGTTGTTCGCGTGATCGCAAAATTGCCAATGGGTGTATTCCAGAGTAGAATCGATCCCCGGTATTTCCAACAAGACTTTGAATTCGAGTTGTTGGGTCAGTACAAGGAAGGGACGGTAGAAATTTTCTCGTTCTTACGATACATTCGCTCAAATGAGAAGAAATGTCCTGAAACTATCAAGAACTACCTGAAGAAGCCCGTGTCACGTGAAAACGAGCTCTGGTGTTGCAAAATGCTTTTCAACATGTTACAAAAGGATGTGAAACGAAGAGTCGATGCCTCTGCCTTTGGTGTAACCGAGCCGCTCGCAATATCACTTCTACAGACGGAGATGAACGTTCTTGTCTTCTGGGGAGAGACTCTGATGGAAGCGATTCAAATCCTAGAGAAGAATGATAAGAAGAAGGCGAAGAAGTCGAAACGGGATTATATTGTGAGAATAATTAAGAAATTACTATAAATATTCTATACAAATTATACATATGAGAATAACCGTTTTAGGTGATAAGTGCGGCAAAACTTCCTTAATACAACGCTGGATTGGACAACCCTTAATTCCGGAGAATACAATCGGAATCGACATGAAAACAATGGTATTCCGTGGAACCGAACCGATAGTGCTACACCTATGGGACTGCTCTGGTGAGAAACACTACGAACAAATGTACGATAACTATATCGATAATAGCGATATCGTAGTAATTGTCTTCGACTTAACAAGCTCACAATCCTGGCTGACAGGTCAATACTGGGTAACTCGAACTAAAATCTCCATAGACACGCCCGTCTTTCTAATTGGAAACAAGCTAGACTTAGAAAGCACGCGTCAGGTTAAAAAACGCGAAATTAAACTGTTCAATCGTCAAATACGACGTCCATGTCTGTTTTACAGTGAGGTTAGCGCGTTGACCGGAGAAAATTGTAAGGCTACGCTTAGGATGATTGTACAGGAAGCTAGACAACCAGTAGTGTATACACATAAAGCTCTGGCACGAAGCGACGGGTGTATAATAGTATAAATAGCCTACTTATTTTGTAAAATGAAAATAGATATACCGGAAATTACAAGTTTAGATAATGCCGAGGAATGGATTATATTAATAGTCTACATAATCATAGGCGTTGTTGTCTACATGCTACTGAGCACGCTGTATTCAGTTTTGTTGTTACCGGTGCGGATATACGACTGTTGTAAAGCGATATGCAAGTGTTTTAGTGTTAAGAGCTACGTTGAGGTTCAAGAAAGTTGAGAATATAGTTCAGTTTTTTTACCCACTGCTGAATTTTCGCGGTCTCGTTATTGCACAGAAGCTTATGTACTAATATCGCGATCTCTCTAAACATGATTGCACATTCCTCTAGGTTGGAAACGGCTACTTCCTCCATTCCAGACACAAGGCAAGCTGGACACTCTGTATAAATCGTATAAAGTATTTGTTTGAATGTTTTAACGATAGCTGGCTTGCTAGAAATATCACCTTCTAGGTCCCAAAGCAACCCGCTTCGAATATCACGTTTTTCAGCCTTTTTCAGCCTTTCTTTCCGGTTTTCGTACTCTGCATCAAGTCTTGCTTGTCTTATCTCAGCGGCTTTATCCTTCGCCCATTTGCTGTCGCTCAAGTTGTCTCTTTTTTGGGTTCGGTTTCGACTGCTTCTTCTGGATCCAATTTTATCGTTGTCGAATGTTTTCTTTCTGGGCATGTTGTTAGGTTGAAATCCGATATATATAGTTTGTCCGGCTTCTCTACAGTACCGAACCACATGTAAAATTCACGCGTTTGGTAATTTCTCAACAGATTGCGTATCATTTTATCGTATGTGAATACACTATATATAGTTGAAAATCCATTATATATATAGACGTACATACCTATAATGGAATTCAAGCAGCAATTCTTGCGTCTTCGTGCGATGATTCAGAATTCCAGGAATCCGAATCTAGTAAAAGACTTTTTTGTCCAATATGCTTACTGTAGAACATTGTATACTGATATCATTATTCGTTACATAGATGGTGATAGTATAGAGACGCCAGGATGGGTAAACAACGTGCGAAAGGTGGATATCAGAAATACAGTTGTATTTTTAATGTGGAAAGAGCACCAAACCGTAATCGATGCAAAGGAAAATGTATACGACAGCGAATCCACATTAGGCGAGCGCATAGAAGACTTGGGTGTATATCTAGAAACCATGTATTGTTTACGGCAAATAGATTACATAGATAGCATGCAGCCGTGGTCTTACACGGAATGGGTTAAATATTTAGTGGATACGAATGGTTTGGTCTACACTATCGAACAACTTTTTTCATTACTGACATCCACTGTTGAATAACCGCGTCCATTTCTTCTTCAGATGGATTGAACATCGAGGTACAATCGTAAGTTCGCTTGCCGTATATCTCAAATGTATACGCCTCCACGCCTAGGCTTGTAGCGTAGTCTACCGCCGTGCCGTATGCTTGGTAGAAGCTCTTTATCGCGGCTGGACCGACCGCACATTGTGGGCAGTGTTTACTCCACAGCTTCAAAGTCTTCTTCATTGCTTCGTAGTGTGGGGGGCGCGTCAAAATTGAATCATACGGCATGTACATTGAAAATTCGCCGGAATGTACATTGACATAACGGTTCGCATCCTTTAGTAAACTACTCACCAACTGGGTCTCTGGTTCAGACAGCGGTTTTTTGCCTTCGTACTCTTCAGAGCTTCGCGCGTAGTGATGAAGCATGCGTTGCGGATAGTTACGGTTCGTATCCACGTCATTTTTGTTCTTTCGTTGGCAGCTATAACCGTTTTCCACATGTTTTCTACCCCAGACGTTTACAATCGGTACGATAGTTATTCTGCGCTCTGGATTGGTGTGCTTCAGTTCTTGGATAAATTTCAACGCCAGCTCGGCGGTGATCTTCTCACGAGCATGCTCATTGAAGGTCAACACGATATCTCGAGGTTTTTGTTCTTTCCAGTCCACAACAAGCATGTCACCGCACATCCTACAAGCGAGATCGGTTTGTACTTTACACTCGTGACGAATTAATGTTAACAGTTCATCGGTTCTATGATACTTGCCAAATACCAAAGGCAAAAACAGTAAAAGTAATATTCTCATTTAAAAAACAAAGGTATCATTATATACTTATAATTATCCAACAAACTTACTCACCAAGACATTCACTTTTTTCATCGTTCTATCCGCATCCGCTACTAAATTCATCGTGCGGTTGATATTCTCGTGATGTATTGCCTTCTTTATTTGTTGCGATGTTGATTCAAAGTCCTTCATCGCTTGCTTCAAAATTCGTATGGATTCTCGTATGTCGCGATCATGAACAGTGCCAAGTATCAATCGCACTTTTTGCAAAATAGTTTGTACATTCCCCCGGACATCCGAATTCAACAGCTCCGCCACGTCTTTTATTGGTACCAACGCGTTATGTACTACTTGGCGTACCTCCTGGATCATAGTCTCGTTCCCCTTCACCAGTTCGTGAAGAATCTCCAACACAATATCCGAAGCTCTCTGTGATTTTCTCCCAACTTCTCTAATTGGAAGGTCCTTCAAATTATCTACATTGCTAATTATTTCCTTAGTATGCAAGTTGTGCAACGCATTGAATGTTTCCTTATTGTTCTGATAGACGTAAACAGTGCCCGCGATAGGGAGTGTCATGTATAGCGTCTGTACGAATAGCAAAAATACAACGATGCTCAGAAGACATGTGTTATTACAGCGACGTGGTTCTTCGTTTCGCGGCTTACGCATTATATTGCATACAGAGATGAATTTATAGTTTAATTTCTTATAAACAAGAGTTTAATTTTGTTTGATACAAAATAACATGTACATGTATCCGTACAAATGATAGGCAATTTACAGAAAATGTTACATGTTTATGACATTTTACGAAAATATGAGAATAAGAATACCATATTTTACGTACTCCCACATAGGGATGTTTTGTTACGAATTCCCCATGGTCTCATTTCGACCCCCAATTTTCCTCCCTATTGCATACTGCACTACATGGAATAGTATTACGAAAATACAATTACAACTCTACATAGGGGTAGACTACAAGCGTTTTTTTACCTCTCACAGCGTCTAGCGGGTCTCTATAATGGGGTTTTAGACTATTGTTTTTTGTACAGAGAAAGTGCGTTTGATAGGAATTTCGCTCTAGCATGGGCTTAGTAGGTATAACGCTGTGTACCTGTAATGTATATAGAAATAGCACTACACTGCTGTGTCCCGTACCAACTACAGGTGTTTACAATTAGCCCCGCTATTTCAATGTATTATTTTTTTAGATAGTGATGGCTGCCTGTATACCTTACACAGCAGGGGCTACGTCACTTTTTTATACATAGGAATAACAGGTCCTGATAGACGCCTGTATGACCTCCATGCTGTGTGTATTCATTTTTAGTACATGGAATAGCATCTATGCTGTCTGATTCATTTTTGCATACAGGCGATAGCGCATATGCTATTTGATCTGTTTTAAGACAGGTCACAGCCCTCATGCTATTGGTTGGAAAACCCTTGTACAGGCAA
>Ga0206130_10000973_pt1 | contig 44137 bp, 35 predicted proteins | sample Helgoland_Spring_9_FD_148637 | JGI IMG/M metagenome (GOLD analysis project Ga0206130, IMG submission 148637) | Pelagic subsurface seawater microbial communities from Kabeltonne, Helgoland, North Sea - Helgoland_Spring_Bloom_20160512_1 | ecosystem: Environmental > Aquatic > Marine > Epipelagic ...
ATACACGTTTCTTTCTTTTTAGAGATTTTACTCTTCTGGGACTTCCTGCTGGTTGTCCCAGATTTTTTTTCTCCCTTATCTTACTAGATTTCTCTGAAGATGACATTTCTCCTGATGTTTTTGGAGTTTTGCTGGATACTCTTTTGCTAGGTCTACAGTAAGGTGTACCTCTACCGTCACCTTTTTTTCTTCCGCAAGCCTTACCGGTTCTAACATCAACCCACTTTTCTTGAAACCAACGCTTTAGGTTTGCACCTTCTTTTGTTTTTCTTACTGCCATTATACTTTATTTTTTACATACTCATACATAGAAGTACCAAGTTGTTCCCCAAACCTAGAGTCAGACTTATAATGTGCTTTAGCTACATTTCTACTGTATGATATGTCTTTAGCTTCTTTTATAAAATCTTTTGAAGCCTCTGGATATTTATCTGCCAATACTTTACCAACTAAAAATCCTTGTGCTGAATGACCTGATGGATACGATGGAGTTTTCATAGTCTTAAGTTCTATGTCATTAAGTTTTACTCCAACTTCTTCTGCCACAACTCTTGGTCTAGATCTTTTGTAAAAATTCTTAAGCTCCATAATAACATCAGAGCTATCATCCAATAAACTCTTTACAAGTTTACTAGGATAGTCTATGTTGTTTTTTTCTGCAACAGATTTAAATGCAGTGAAAACATTATCCTTATCCTCCACAAACTTTCTATCACCTTTTATTTTTTTAAGATCTTTGATTTCTTTATAAGTACCTAAAGATTTATTTCCCGGAGGTTTTTTGTTTTTAAACTGACTCGTATTAAAATCTTTAAAAAGACCTTTCATTATTTTTTCTTAGACTTATTACCGTAGTTTGCAGCACCAACTTTCCTACATTTAGCAATTGCACCACTAGCATAAGCTGATGGGAATACCCTGTATCTAGCTTTTACCTTACTGTAACAAGCGTCTTTTAATTTAAAAGGTGATTCTTCTCCTCCTTCTTTTTCTTTATTTTTCATTTTTTCTTGTCTTTATATGGGAACAATATGTTCAGAGCATCTCTTCTACCCTCACAACCGCAAGGTATGTTTAAGCCTTGAGAAACTTTATCTACCATAGTTTTTACACCGGTAGCCTTTGTAAATTTTTCTATACTATCTCCTAATCCTTTTGATTTCATAATATTAACATTTCCATCTTCTTCTTGCAGCACAAATTCTTTTGTCTGGTGTTTTAGAACAGTTTATGCTGTGCATTTTCATTTGACCTTTTGATCTAGCACAATAAGAATCTCTTCTTTTACCACCTTGAGGTTGAGGTGCTTTTAAATTACCTCCTGTTTCTCTTTTGTAAGCGGCTCTACCTGCAGCCGTCATTCCGGCACCCTCTTTTGATGTAAGGAAATGTCGACCCTTACCCTTTGTGGTCTTCCTTAATTTAGTGAATGGGGAATTTGTTTGAACGTACATATCTATTATTTACATGTGCAGTTACACTCGGTGCAACAATCGGTTATACTAATATTTACAATGTTAGATTCACTCATCTTCTGATAAAGTCTTTTAAATGCTGGTCCCGAACTACTTAAGTTATTGTTTTCATCAAATCTATTAGATTTAACGGCATCTGACACGAGCAAACATCCATCAGTGTGATCATCATCATTTCCAATATGAATGTAAACGTACTGAAAATCAGGTACATCCTGCAACATAAAGTGATAATCGAACCAAGGATATTTACTTCTATACTTTTTAGTTAATCCACTAAGTACCTCACGCTTTTCTACTTTATAAGTACCTGCAGGTATTCTAGTTTCACCCTTTACTTTTTCTTCTCTGTATTCATCTTCCAGCGTAAAGCATTCAAACTCCCCATCAACAAATAACAACCCTAAAGTTGTGTCACTTTGACTACTAAATCTTTTTAGTTCTAGTTTCATTATCTATCTTTTTTACTATAAAGATCTTTTTGTAAATCCTCTACGTGAGATCTAAGATCTTTAACATCTTGTTCTAAATCTTTAACATGGTCTAACATCCAAGCGTGATTTAAATCATACTCTGTTCTATCTATAGCAGCCGGTGGCATTGATTTAGCATCTTCAATATCCATCTGTAACTTTACATACATGCTACCTAATGTAAATACTGCAGCTATAATCAAACCTATTGATTTTAGAGTTAAGTGAAAATCAGGTTTACCATCTCCATCTACATCAACACCCATGTTTGTACTACTTCCTAATTCTGTTGCCATATTTTGTCTTCTTTTATATCTTTAGTATTACTTATTTTTATGAATTTTTAATTATCTTCTTCTACTGCTCGTTGAGCTTTCTCTTCTACCACCACCTGACCTTCTACTAGATCCAGACTCTCTTCTTTTGTTTTGCATTTTAATTTCTCTATTTTTTTTTCTAGTAGCAGCGGCTTTTTTGTAACCTTCTTTTTTTCTAGCGTCTCTAGCACTAGTTCTTATTAAATCATGTTCTTCATTTTTAATACCTAAACTCCATCTATCCCAACCTAAAGCTAATAAAATGCTTTGCCAAGTATCGTAATCTTGACTAACAGCATCACTCATGTTATTAAATTTTTTAACGGCTCTATCTAAGGGTAAATTAGTAAATCCTGAAATAACTTTGCCTCCTATTTGATATATAGGACTATCTACACTAAACCCTTTTGCTTTTATAATATCTTTTTCAATATCACTTTGTTTGTAAGCACCATATAGCTTACTAAATTTAGATCCTAAAGGTGGGGAAACTGAAAGCAAAGCATTCTCAATTTTAGCAAAATCTTTAGAAAAAACAGAATCGTTAGTTTGTTGTTTATAAAGTTCAATTACACCATTTTTTAAAGCAGATAAAACAACACCTTGAACCCCAAACCCTTTTAGTAAAGAATCTCCTATACCATTTACGGAATAAAGAAGCTGTCTACCCATTACTTCACTATTTTTTTTATCATCTTCATCATCACCACCAAAACCTAAAGTAGCAAACAAAGCTGTTTGTAATCCATTAAATATTATATTCTGAACGGCAGCATAGTAAACTATTTTAGAAAGATTTGTTTTAAAATCACCCCTACCATTTTTTATATCTAAATATGCTTTTTTAGTTAATCTAGCATACTGAAGAGGTGTGTTTGCAAAAGCAAGAAAAATTCTACCAGTATGGCTCCTTTGTTGTGCCGATATTTCAGAAGGGTCTGATGATTGCTGTGTTTCTTCAGTTATAGCAGAAAAATCCTCAAACGCAGCCAACTCTGCATCTTTAATATCCATACCTTTACTTAAATTTGTGTTAACTCTATTCCTATACATAGAAGCACCCCCAAGAGCTATAGCAAAACTATCTGCAATTTGAGTAAAAACAAATCCTTTTCTAAGTAAAAGTTGTATAACAGACTTAGTGCTATTAACTCCTGATCTACCACTAACTGCTTTACTAATTTCAGCTTCACTTATGTTTATTTTTGCACCTGATCTTCTTTGTTTTAACTTGTTAGAGAAAAATAAATAGCTCCAATCTTTCCAAAATTGTTTTTGATTTGCGAAAGCAGAAGCAGCTTTTACAGGGTTATTATCACCCCAGTTTAAGTAATTAACAGAAGAAACTGTTTGTAAAACTGCAGATCTAACATTTAAAAACATAATAGCCGCTGTAGATCCATTAAGCCAATCTAACCATTTTTCCTCTAAGGATCCTTTCTTTAATGGTTTTCTAAGCTTACCCGATTTCATACTTTCCAAAGAACCCTCTAAAGATTCTCTAAACTTAGCTCCATAAATAGCTTCTACTTTGTTTAAATTTTCTTCTGAAAAAATTCCTTTAGAGTTTTCTATAAATTCTTTTAAATATTCTTTTCTGTTGTTTTCAACAAAATTATTTAAATCACTACTAATGCTTTCTGCATCCCAAAACTCTCCGGCAGTAGGGTATTTCCCTTCAAGACTAGACATTGAACTTAGGTCATTAGCAAAAGATGCAAGCTTTGGGTCTGCCTTAACAGCTTCAACTAGATCATTAACTTCTTTTGTTGTTAAGTCAAGATCAGATGGATTTACACCAGATTTATCCCAAATGTAAACCCTTAAAGCGGCATCGTAGTTAAAAAAAGTTCCGGGAATTTGTTTGTTAAGTTTAACATCAAGTTTTAATTGATCTACAAATCCAAAATGTTTCTTTTTTATAGACTTATATTCATTTGATATATTTTGTTTGGTGTTTTCCATAGCAGAAACACCTCTTTTATATGTACCCATTAATGCAGATTCAAAAAAGTCTTTTTGTTTATCACCAACCTTACCTTTACCTAAAAAAGAATACATTAGACCCATAAAATTATCTGCAGATGGTGGTACAAAAAACTTATATCTACCTTTTTTTCTGCCTTCTCTAGCAGCCGTTCTCTTTGTATATACTTTTGTTGCATCAACATTTTTAACGTTTTCTAATATATCATTAAAGTCTTCACTTAAACTTTTAGAAGTTTGATAGTTTGAGTCATTACTTTCAAAACCATCTTGTATAGTTTTTGGCTTAGTAAAAGTGAAATCACTTTTTAATTCACTTAAAGCACCTTTTTTTGTTTCTGTTAATTGTAAAAATGATCTAACTCTAAAAGTTCCTAACCCACTTCCATCTTTAGAACTATCAAATTTTAACACTAGTCTAAATTCTGCACTTATATTTTTTTCAGTTAAAAGTGGTAAATTAAATATATTTTCACCTAAATTTTCTTTAGTACCCAAAAAGAAAGCTCCTGCTTTACCTATTTCTATAAAATAGTTTTCTTTATTATTGTAATGATATGCTATGTCTTGTATACCAAAATCAGTTCCTTTCGTTGTAAAGTCAAGTTTATACTGAGGATATTTTTCAACCCACTTCGTATAATTTTCAAAAGATTTCGAAGATATTTTTTCTTTACCTTGTATTTTTTTTCTTTTTATTTTATTAGTTTCTTTATCTTTACTAATTATTTCAAATAAACTACCTAATTTTTTTGTTATATTTTGATTTTCTGTTTCAATTGTCTCAGCAGCATCCTTACCAATCTCCTCCCATGCTTTTTCTAATCTATCATCTATTTTAAGATCATTATTAAAAAACTTCCACATCATCTGAACCCTGTCTGTAAAATTAAATTCCTTTAAAGTTGTTAAAAGCAAATTAGAATTTTCTACCCCATCTATAGAAACATCAAAAACATCTTCCCCATTTTTGCCTTTTGTTGTTTTTATTTGTACTCTACCAGATCCCATAGGATCTCTAACACCACTTTTAACCTCTAACTTTAATCCTTTAAAAAAACTTTTCTTTGGTGCTTTATCTTTAGTTGCACTCTTTATTGTACTAGGTGTAAAGTTAAATTGAATATCTGGACTGTTTCTGTCATAACCACCCAAACCATCATCTTGTAAAAGTTCAAACCCTAAGTTTAAATCTTCACTGTTTTTAGCCATCAGATTAAAAACTCTTATTTCAGCTATGTGACCTTCCTTTCTGTTAGATTTTATTGTGTCATAGTCATCTAAAATTTTTACAAATTCATAAGCGACTTTAGGATATTCTTTACTTAAATCCTCTATTATGTCAGAAACGTCTTTTATATCAATAGGAGGTAACTTATCTTTAATTCTTTTTTTATTAATATCCTTATTGTTTTTATCTATTTCAATAACTTTTTTTGAATATTCAACTATTTTTTTTATAATATCCTTACCTTCTTTTTTTTCAAGAAGATCAACCATTTCTTTACTTAAATTTATTTTTATAGTTTTTGAAAAACCTATATCATCTTTTACCTCATCTAAAGCTTCTTTCATTTCAGGAATAGATTTAGCTAAAGAATTAAATATTCTTTCAAATCCGTCATCTTTTTTTTCTGTTTTAGGCTTTTTAGTTTTAGGTTTTTTAGTTTTAGGTTTTTTAGTTTTAGGTTTCTTAGGTGTTTTGTAAATTTTTGATATGTCATTATCTAACTCACTATTTATCCATTCAGACAAACTTTGATTGTTTTCTGGATTAAACTTTTTTACGTGAGGTATTAATTTATTTATTGTTTCTTCTACAAAACTTTTTTCAGAAAACTTTGTGTTTCTTAATTCTGTTTCAGGTATTTTACTTTTAACCAACTCTTGTATTTTAGTAAAAACTTTATTTGTTATTTCGGTACCTTTACCAGAATCCCAATCTTCTTTTGTAATATTTTCAACTAAGTCATTTATTTCTTTTTCTTGAGCTTTAATACTTCTTGATTCATTTACTGTTTGTTTGTAGCTTTCAATATTTGATTTACTTACAAACTCTTTTGAAGTTACATCTTTTAATTTTTGATTTACTTCACCCTTACCAATACTTTTTTGATAAGTTTTCATAAAATCATAGACACCATTTGCATCCTTAAAAGTAGCTTTTTTAAATCCAACAGGTCTAAATACACCATGTAAAAAATCACCTACCTTAGTAAATGTTGTTTCATTAAATTTTATAGTTTCTTTTGTTAATAGATCAGATGCATTAGGTAAAAACTCATTAAAATATTCTTCTGTTTGTTTAAAATCGTTAAACTCTTTCTCCGTCATTACTCTAGGCTCACCTTTTCTATCAGTAAACTTAGAGTAATCTCTTTGTATTTTTGCATCTACAGCAAGCACATTACTTTCACCAAATTTTGATTTAAAGTTATTTACTATTTTTTGTTTTTCTTCTATAGTTTTTGCAACTTTATTTAATATTTTATGAAATATTTCATGGGCACCTATGTTTATTTGTTGTGTTTCTGCTGCAACTTTTTTGTTTACATAAATTTTGTCATCTAAAACAAAAGCTCCTGTTGAAGAAAAATCTTTTTTAGCGTTTTGTTTAGAAGTTTCATCTAAATTAGATTTATCTATTACACTATTAAAATTGTTTTGATCCTCTATGGATTCAATACTGCTTTTAGACGCATCTGATAACTGTAAATCTTTTTCTGCGGTTTGTGCAAAAGAAACAGATTCCTCAACTCTTTCTTGTGTTAGTTGATTTTTCTTAGAGTTGTAAAAATTTTCTAATTTTTTTCTTTTAATATCAATTTGAGACTCTAATTCTTTTTTAGATATTTCGTTTAGATCGTTGTTTTTTATTTGAGCTTGAGTTTCAGTTATTTCTTTTTGCAAATTAACTTGATCTACAACTTCTTCATTTGTATAAGTACCTAATACATCAGAAACTGTTTTTTTATTTTCTTTTAATTGATTTTCAATTCTTGATATTTTTCTAGAGACATCTTCATTTTGAGCTTTTTTGTTTATTGCCCTTAATTTAGTTGATGCTAATGAAAGTTTTAAGTTTTCTTCTTTAATGTTTTCAGGAGTTAAGGTTTCATTATATAATCTTTTTGTGTTTTTTGACCCATCTATACCTGCTCTACCTCCACCTATTACACTACTTATTAACAGTGATTCTATAACTCTTTTACTTACATTAGTAAAATCAAACTCACCTTTAGAGTTAGTAAACTTATTGTCAGTATAAAATCCATCTAAAGCATTATTTGATTCAGCTGCCAATGTTTCAGATATTGCTTCTTCAGCACCACCATAAACAACTTTTTGTATAACTCCTTTTATTGCTTTTTTTCTTCCAAAAATCTTACTTAAACTACCAACACCTTTTCTCATAACCGCTTCACTAGCAGCTTCTATACTACCCTGTAGAAGTGCGTTAGAAAGCATTATAGCTCCTCTACTATCTGGAGATGCCTCTGACAACTCTTCATAAGTATTTCCAGTTTCAGATGCCCCTAAAGCAATTATACCTCCGGGAACAGCAGAAACCAATAAAGAAGGAACTGCTCCAAAAACTCCACTTATTAATTGATCTGTAAAAGCTAAATAGTCCCCTTCTGAAAAACTATCTAACATATCTTTGTCATATTTTGTTCTATAAGAATCTGTTACTTTTTGAACTTCTTCAAGATATTGATCAAGAGTAAACGAAGTTTCTATAAAATCAGCTGCTTTTTTTCTGTCTTCTTCGGTATAGTCATTATCTGTAAAAGCATCAGAAATATTCATGTAAGACTGAACAGCAGCATCAGGAATTGCCTCAACAGCTTCAGATAAACCTTTTCCAATACTTAAAAAACCAGAACCAAAAGCAGCGGCTTTATCTATAAAAAATTGTTCTACTCCTGCTTTTTCAGCTTCTTCTTCATCAAACTTTAAAGGCTGTAGCTTAACTGGTTTTACTTCAACCGGATCTTCTTCTTTTAACTTAGGATCTTCTACTTTTGGACTGAGAGCTTCCGTCCACCAAGAGAATTCATCTTCAACATTTTTATCTTGTTCCTCCTCTTGTTGTGGTTTTAATCCAACACTAGGAGTTTTTACTCCAGACAAAGCATCTGACCACCAAGAAAATTCGTTATTTCCGTTTGACATATTTACTAATCGTTTGGATTCATATCTACATACTGCATTAATCTAGGCAATTCTTCCCTTTTGTAAAAATTAACAAACCTCATACCTTCTTTACCTCTTTGATTTAAAAGCTCAAATGCTCCTTCTTTTTCATTCCATTCTACAGAATATCCATCAGAATAGACTTCTTCATTAATTATATCTCCTAGCGTAATTAAATCACCATAGTTCTTGCCAGTCATATCAACCATTTTATTTGCATCACCTAATTTCAACCTTGAACCTCCGTCACCAAAAGATGGAGCATATTGTAATACTCTATTTGCGTTGGCTCTAAGCCAATTTATATGTTTATTAGAGTTTTGAGGAAGAGGATTTTTAATTTTATAACCTTGTTCTGCTTGTGATTGTAGTGCAGATCTGTATTGGCTATAAACAAACTGTTCTAATTCTTCTTTAGCTGCTACAGCCACCTCTAAATCTTTACTATTTAACCTTGTGAATATTTCATCATCAGAATCTAAAAGATTAACTCCTGCAACTAAGTCATCTACAGCTAAAGACTTAAGTACATCTATACCACCTTTTTCTATAGTTTTTTTAATTTGACTCATGTTATAGTCAAGACTTGTATCGTTTAATCTAACTCCATTTTCATAAGCATTGACAAGTAAACCTTCAATAGCCATTGCTTCTTGAGCGGCTTTCATAGAAGGTAGTTTTAAATCTGACATTTTAAATACACCACCCTGCCCATCATCAAAAAATAAATCACCCTGATCATTTATTGTTGCATCTAATTTATCTGTAAATAAAGCTCCATTTAAAGCAATTTTACCTAACGAGTTAGATCTTGAAAAATTACCATAAAGATCTTCTTCTCCTGAAAAATTAGTTAAGTTATCTTCTTTACCCTGACCAAATAGATCCCATTGAGATTTTAAGTTAGCAACAGATTGCAAAGCACCATTCATCAGGTCTGTTTGTTCTTGATATTCACTTGTACCTGCTTGCATTTTTACCCTAGCAGTTACAGCGTTATTAAATATACCTTTTTGTTTAAAAGCAAACTCTGATATCTGGGGTCTATATTTTTCTGGAATACTAGATATAGGTATGCCGGGAGGAAACTGATCCATGTAACTTTTTATCTCCCTATTTATTCTTTCTTCAGTTGCTTTTTTTTCTCTCCTAAGTCTTTCTGCTTGAACATTTTGTTCTACCCTTAGTTTCTCTGCTTGATCTCTCCTTCTTTTATCACCTTCTTTTATAGGGTCTGATAAAGCTTTACCAAAGTTAGGGTTTTGAAAACTGTAAGCATCTTTTGCTGCTTTTATTAAACCTATATCTGCTGCCATAATTAAATTCTTTTAAATTCTACGTCTAAGTTAGAATAATTAACCATATCATAACCATCTTGATTTATAATAACATTTTCTTTGGGTACTTCATCTGACATTACTCCCTGATAAACACCTTCACCATGTTTTTTGTTTTTGTATTCAAAGGTGTAAATTTTTAAACCTCTTTTTGATTTACCTACAAGTTTAATATTTTCTTTTAATCTTCTGTCAGATAAAGCAGCTGCAAGTCCCGGAGCTTTCTCTGCTGCTCCTAATACAGTTGCTAAAGCATCTGCTCCTGCATCCGCCATAGTACCAATACCACCTAGTATTTGACCTTTAGCGTCTGCTCTTGCTTGATCTGCTTGACCTTTTCTTTCCATGGAAATACCAAGTAAAGTTGCTTGTCTGTTAAAGTCAGATGCTTGAGCATCTTGAGCACCTCTAGCACTGTATATTGAACCTTGAAAGCCCATTTCAGCACCAAGTCTTTGATTGGCTTGAGCTTGTTGTGCAGCAAGTATTTGATTTTGTTGTGCTATATCCACACCAGCCATTTGATTTGAAGCACCCATCTGAGCCGCAAGTATTTGATTTTGAGATCCTTGTTGAATAGCTCTAGCCTGATTCTGTGCTGATTCACCTGCTATAGCTGATTGTATATTTGCACCTTGTTGTGCAGCTAATCTTGCGTTTGCAGACTCTTGCTGACCAATAGATGCCGATGCTGCTTGTAAGTTTTGATTTTGTTGCCCTGCTAATGTTTGAGCCAAAGCGGCTATACCGCTACTACCTGCAGCACCCCTCATACTACCTAAAACATTTGACAACCCTTGCTGTTGCTGTTGAGCCATCATATCTGCTTGCTGAGTATTTACAGTTAAATCTTCCGCAGTGTTCTCCATTTGAGATGCAAAATTTGTAGCACCAACCGCTGTATTTTGTAATCCTGCAGCAAAATTAGTTAAATTAGCTGCTGGATTTGATAAAGATGCAGCTGGAGTTGATAAATTAGCAGCTGGATTTCCTAAGTTTGCAAAAGTATTATCAAACTGAAAGCTTTCATATCCTTGCATTCTTTGATTCATCTGAGCAGTAGCTTTTTTCTGCTCCCTTCTCCTTGCTCCTCCTCCAATCATCCCACCAACGACTTGTGTTAATCCTCCTAATAAACTCATATTTTTTATTTTATTTATTACTATAATTACATATTTTACTTACGACTTACTACTTTCAGATACATCTGAACCTATTTGATACAGTTCAACTTCACTTGTAGAGTCGTTCTTCATTTCTACCTCTGCATAGTAACCTACTAGCGAAGATAAGTTAGCTTTATTATCTTTTGCAAAAAAGTAGAACTTGTTTTCTAATCCAGAGGTACTCGCTGATGCGTCTATACTACATGTTACAGTTGTATTCGTGAAAGCGGTTATACTACCCACTTCTGTTGGTGCATCTGTCACACCATTTGTTATTGTAGAATAATACACCACATCACCTATCTGAATTGTGTTGTTTACTGGATTTACAAATGTTAATACTAATGATGTTGCCATGTTTTATAATTTATAGATAGGGATCTTTATCTTTGAAGCTAGGATCAGGAAAGTCAACACCTACACCACCACCTGCTCTTACACCTATTCCTCCGTCTGTATTGTTTGTGTTATCTTCAAAATTATTTTCCGCTCCATAACCAAATGTAGGGTGAACTATACCTCCAACTTGAGATATTGTAACTTTAAAATTTAAAGCTAATCTAATATCATTTATGGTTAAGTCTCTTGATGTTTGACAAGAAAAATCCCATTGAAAAACATTTTGTGTAGCAACTCCTTGAGTATAAAGATGCTCTTTAATGTCTGAGTTTTCATAAACACCAGCTGTATTGCTTTCATTTCCAACACTAAAACTATCAAAAACATTGTTAGGTTTAGCTTCTATTTTTATTTTATAAAATCCACTATAACTATCATCTTTGGGGAAGTTGAAGTTTAGAGTAAAATCAATTGTAGTGTTGTTTTCAGTTAAAACATTACTTGATGAGTTTGTATCTGGAACACCATTACCACTACTATCAGTTCCTTTTCCTACGTAAATAGGTGTATCACCAAACCCCGGTAAACTAATTTTAGCGATAGGGTGTTTTGTTTTTAAGTTAACACCTCCACTAGCTAATGAATCACTGGAAATATTGGTTTTTATACTTGTTAAAGCATAAGTACTTGCTTCATCGTTGTTATCTGATCCACCACTTGACACTAAAACCTTAACAAAATTATCAAATAAAAATTCGGAAGTTAAATTTTCAGTACCAAATTTATTTACTTGAGCAGTGCCTGATACTGTGTAAGTATCACCGTCATCTTCAAAAAACGTAAGTTCTTCACCTGCTTTTATATCTTTATTTCCAGATATTGTTAATGTCATAACTCCTGTACTTGCAACAGTATTTATTGCTGTAACAGTTACATCTTCAGGAACACTAGAACTTGATACAACCATACCTGTAGTAATTGTATTGTTTGCTTTTTCAAGAATAATTGAAGTTTCAGTAGTATCGTTTTTTGCAACAGCCACTGTACTAATAACCTCATTACTAGAACTGTCGGTCATTAATCCATTTAGTTTTATAAAAGCTAAATTATAAGTGTATGGAGCACTAAATGATATCTTATCTCCTTGTTGTATAGATTGAGATAAAACATTAAGATCTTTACTATCATGAGCTATAGTTAACTTGTTTAAATTAGACAAAGCAACAGGCTCTAATGATTTTAAATAAACACCATCAGGTAGGCTAGGATTAGATGAGTTCTTTTTTTCATGAGTTTTAACAACCATACCTGTAGTTGAACTACCTGTAACAAGAGCACTTTGAGTTGTAGTTCCTACAAATTCTATAACAGCAGTACATCCTGACCCAACATTTACAGCATCTGAAATGCTTTTTACAGTTTTGATTATAGTAGCGTATTTAAAATCTTCAGGAGAAGGTTGTTTTATTTCTCTTAATTTTTTACCACTATCTGCAGTAATAGCAAAAGAAAAATCTAGATCTTCACTTTGATCGTTCTTACCTGCATTTTTAGTTATAGATAACTCATTAGTATTCCCTAAATTAGCTTCTGAAGAAGTAAAATTTTCTGTTGCTTTAACTTTAAATGTAACATCCGCAAACTGAGAAACAGTTGCAGGATTACTACCTTTTATTGGTAAGGCTAAAGTAGTAGGAGATACAGGTACAACTTCATAATTAAAAATTTTACTATTTTCAGATTTATCGTATTTTCTAGAAAAAGTTCTTACACCGTTTGAAGGAATTATAAGTGTTGTAGGTTTTTCTATATTAGTAATGTCTTGAGTAAAGCTCTCCCCATTATGCTCTACTCTAAATCTTAATACAGCGTTGTCAGGTATTGTAACATTTCTATCTATAGTGATAGCATTCCCAACATAAGACTTTACTTTACCTATTCCTGACCCTCCGTTAGTTACCGTCATCCCTGCTAAAATAGCATAGTTAGCTAAATCTAAAGACACAGAAGAAGAGTTGCTAACAGCACCGTTTACAGTTCCTTCTGTAAATTCTTTCAATATAAACTTAGCTCCTTGTCTTCCTACAACATGAATCTCTCTCGTGTCCCCATTTATTGGTATGTTTTGAGTGGATACTTGTAGTTCTGTTATTTGATCAGGTTTATCTAAAAAAGCTTTACCTGCTCTAGCTGTTAGTAATAATCTATCTTCAGTTGGATTGTTTGTGCTAAATACATAGTGTACCTTAAACACTACAACAGTAGGAGTAAAACTTAATTTTTCTCCAGAATTTATTAAAACATCTTTGTCTACGGCTATAGTTTTAGTTATTGAGTTTATAGAGACTACTTTTGTTGTTGTCACAATACCTTCACCAGTAACGAGCATTGTCGCAGAGATACCTGTTACACTATCTAAAACAAAAGTATTTGAAGCAGTTGTTGAAGAACCTACTTTACTTGCTGTTACAATAGTATGGTCGCTACTAGTAGAATATTCACTAATACTATTTTCATCTTCTTTTATAACATCAAGAGTTGGATTTAAAGGGAAAGCGAAACCATTGTCTGCAGTAAAAGTTTTAGATATAATTTCTTTACCAAATTTTAACAAAGTATCATCAGGTATAGTCGCTTTATTTGATAAAGTTATTATTGAACTGTTTATAGCAGATATAGTAGTACCTTTAGTTACTCCGGATCCGACTACAGTCATACCTACAGATAGTAAACTATTTGCTGAAGATAATGTTACTTTAGTGCTATTACTAACTAATCCATTTACTGTTGAGTGTAAAAAATAATCACCAGATCCACTATAACCAAAGTTATATAAGGAAGAAGTTGATGTGTTTACTTCATCAGTATTATATACACCTGTAACTGTATATTGAGCTAAAGACAGGGTGCTTACTGTTATAGTAGGTGTTATTGTAGCTGTATTGTCAATGTCTTCATCAACCATAACAAATGTCACTTCAACCGTATTCCCTATAGTTCCTGCGGTTCCTGTATCTGCATTACTCACTGAAGCAATGTTACTCAAGTCTGAATTGCTAGAAACTTGACTAGCAGAAATAACATAACCATCACTAGGTGTGATTGTAAATACAGCTGTTTTTCCTGATCCAATAGTGTTAGTACCTGAAGCAGAAAATATAACACTACTACTTATTGTAAAATTACTTAATGATATGGATGGGGTTACTGTTAATATTTTATTGACAACACCAGATGTACTTATTGAGGAAGGTACACCTAACCCCTGTACAGACAGTTCTTTTGTGTCTATGTTAGATGATGTTGTAGTGTCACCTAATATTTTGTTAAACTTAAAGTTTTCCTTACTCTTAAAAAACTTAACACTACCTGTTTGCTGATCTGTAGATATAGAATTTGCATACCAACCTTTACTTGCTGTTTCTGTTAGTCCTGATATTTGAGTTGGTGTGTACCCTGATTTTTCTAAAACCTCTATGGTTGTTCCGGATCCTATTGTTGTAGCACCTATAGAACCACTGTAAGTATATTTTCTAGAATCACTACCTTCATAATTTAATGTTTTAAAACTTTTTACACTTGAAGGAAAATCATTTAATAAAACATTTATTGATGATTGATGAGATTTAACAAAACTAAGGTTAACATATTGGGCTATCGTTTGAGCAGAAGATAATGTTAAAGAAGTTCCACTTATAGCAGATACAGTTACTTCTCCTGAAATTCCTAAACCTGAAACCAACATACCTACTTCTATGTTAGAATTTGCTTTACTTAAAGTAACAGATGTTGAGTTAGAAACAGCAGATGCTACTTGAGATTTAGTTTCATAAAAAGTGTTTTTTGTAGTATTATCATGAGAGTACAAATCACCATCCTTAAACGTATAATATTTATTGTTTATAGATAAACCGGCTTCAGGTATAAAAGACTTAAAACTAGTCCAACCATCAACCCTTTCATCAAAGCTTAATGTTTTATTATTTAAAGTAATGTTGTACGATCCTTTATCCTCGTTATAAGTACCTATTATAGTGGAAGACACAGCTAAATTATCACCAAAAAAATCTGACATACCTTTTTCAGATATTGTAGTTAACCCATCTCTAGATAATCTTAACACTGAACCTCTAGCTTTATCTGCAAAATATATTCTAAAAGCATGAGAAATAAATGACTCTGGATTTTTAGATATACCATATTCTCCAACATACCCAATAGCTTGACCTAGTACATTTGTGCTTGCAGTTAAATTAACATTGCCATCAGCATTAAATAAAGCGTCTTTATTTGTAAGTATTTTTAATACTTTATCTTCACAAAAAGTAATTAAATCAGTTTCTCTAACATGCAGTTTTTGTATAGATCCGTATATAGGGTTAATGTCTTTAGTTATAGGTAAAGCTTGTATAAATTGATTAAGTTCATTAACTCCAGAAGTTGAGTTAAATATGCCTGAAAATATTAAACCACTTTCTTTTATTTCTTCTTTATACTCAGCGTCTAATGTGGTAGATACTACTACTCCTTTGTCTATAAAAGATGTATTAAAATCATCTTTTATTCTATTAGACTCAACTCCATTACCAAAACAAAAAGCATTAAAAAAGTTTAACTCTATGGGTTGACCATGAACTTGATTTGTAGCTAATGTAACAACTTTCTGACCTGAAGATATAGATGAACCATGTGTTGTAGCTGTGAAGCTGTATAAGTCGTTTTCATCTGTAAAAGTTAACACTGTATCTACAGGTATATCAGTAGCTACATTATTAAGCAAATTAAAGCTATCACCATCTTCAACAGAATTCACAAAGTTTACTGTGGAAAATGTTACAGCTAAAGCATTCGCATATTGTGAAGATTTAGTTAATGTAACAACTGCACCACTAACAGATTTTACAGTAGTATTCTTAGGTACACCAACACCTGTCATAAACATCCCCTCAGTGATACTGCTACTTAAATCTTCTGTTAAAGTAACTTGAGCAGCCGACACCTCAGAAGCTGTGGTTGCAGATATAGTAGTATTAATACCATCACCTGTAACTTTCATACCCGGCTTAATTATAGGTAGTGAATTACTAGATTCATAGTAAATATCTAAACCTTCAAGACTAGTGGGTTCTGTTTCAAATATTGCAGGATCGTTAGAGGATATAGTTGCATCTTCTAAAGCAACATTTTCCTCCATTATAGATATTTGATTTATTCTACCATTTCCTGAAGTAGAATCTGTAGATATAGAATAATCAAAAACATCTGTATATGACTTTGCACCAGAAGTGTAATTGGTTACTTCTATAGTATAAAGTCTTCTTTTGCCGTAAGGTTTTTGTTGTATAGATAAATCTTCAGTTCTGTATTCTGAAATAAAACTACTACCTGATACTTGATATACATCTCCTTTAGTTCCAAATCCATTACTAAACTGTATTAAAGTACCTCTTTTAGTTATTTCACTAATAAAAAAATTTATATTTGATGTACCGTCATCTTCTAAACTATCTTCATTTCCAATAGCAGACCAATAAAAAGAAAATTTATTTTTATCATTTGATGGATGTGTGTCTTTTATATCTTTTGAGGATATGTCTCTTTGACTTTTTTGTATCTTTCTACCATCAAGCCTGTTAGATGAACTTGTGTTGTCTGTCCAAGCAGCATCTTGAGTGTATGTGTTTTCATTATTTTTATCGGAAGAGTGAGTGTAATCATTAGCCAACTCTTGCAAAAACTCTTGTTTTTCAATTTGTTCAAAAGTGCTCTTAATACCATTAAAAGAGTTAATAACGTTTTTATCTAAAATAAAATCTCTTTTTACCTTAACAAAAAATCTACCAAAGAACTCTGCTTTGTCTTGTATTTCTTTTGAGAATATAGTAATATTTACCTCACTATCAAAAGCTACATGGTTAGTTATTTTTTCAAATGTCAACTCTGTTCCTGCAGCTATTGTTTGTGCTGAAGACAAAGTTATGGTAGATGTGCTTATAGTAGAAACAGTAACCTCATCTGATGTTATACCAGATCCTTTAACTATCATTCCAGTTTCTATTAATGAATTTGAATCTGTTAACTTAACAGTAATAGAGTTAACAACCTCTTCTGCACTTACATTTTGTTTAGTAGTTGAAATTACTTCTTTAAAAACATTACTATCTTCTGGAGCTATAGGATCTTCAAGTATTACTTCGTATACGTTTTCATTACTAGAACCTCCAGATTTTATTGTATATCTTTTACTGTTGTTTTGATCAGAAAAAACACCATTAACATCTGTAGTAATTTGTATTTGATTTTGAGATTTAAATGCCGATGCAAAGTCAGGGTTTTCTTGAGGACTTGGACCTGAGAACTTAAAAAATACACTACCCACTGTAGGTGCATTACCTTTTATTTTACAAGAAGCTTTACCTGAAGCTATAGTTTCTGTTGAAATAAATTTAGGGGCTTCATTAGATATGTCTAAAACTTTATATCTAGCTTCTTCCACTACAGCTTCACTTTTATCATGTTTTTTCTTTAACAATAAAAAAGTTTCATCTGTAATTTTATTCCTTTCAGCAGAAGGGAAAGACAACCAAACATTACCATCTTTAGCAAAATAAAATCTATCAAGTGCTACATTGTAATACTCACTAGAAGTCTCTTTAGCAAAAAATTTAAAATGTGTTGCCCAGTCAGGTGATGTGTTTTTTAACTGACCTGTTAAAGTGTTTTTTGTATTGCTAAATGTTTTGTCTAAATATACTGAAGAGTTTATTGAAGAAAAAACTGGAGACTCTCTTCCAAAAGCATCTGAGTAAGTGGCTCCTAATTGGTAGTTTCTTAAAGACTTAACAGTTTCGCTATGTGTTTTTGTTTTAACAAATTTAAATAAAGTTTCCCCTGTTATTTTTTTCTCTTCAATTTTTTCAAATGTGTTCGTAGAAGCACTTATTTGTTTTGATATTTCTAATCTTTGATCAGATATAGATACTACAAACATGTTATCCTCTAATTGTATGACCCCATCATCTGAAGTAACCTTCATACCAACCTCTATTTTAGGATTAGTTTTTGTTAATGTAAAAACGTTATATTCACCTGTGCCTCTTGGGTTGACTTTAGATGTTGTTGTTATGTTTGTAGGTTTTTGCTCTGCACTAGCTTCTATTCTTGGTATATTCCCAACCAAAGTATCGTATCCTTGAGAATAATTTCCATAAACAACTCTACTAGCGGTAACTTCTTGAGATTTAGCTTTTTTTGGTACGTTATCGTAAGGTCTAAGTATTTGATTAGACTCAATAACTGACCTTATACTTTCATTTAAAACATTATAAAATGTTTCATTATTTCTTAATTTATCTACAACATAAACTGAATTTATGTTAGATTCTTTTAACAGTATTTCAACTTCTGATACATCGTGTGGCTTGCTGTCAAATCCAGAAACAGTTAATGTTCTCAAGTTGTTTGACATTCCACTATTGTATGAGTTTAGATTATTATAATTAAACTCACCGGGTAAAAAAGCAATTTTAGAGAAAGGTGAAAAAGCAGAGTATTGGTTATCTTTATATTTCCATCTGTAAGCAAAACGCACAAACCGTTCTTCAAACATAGGTTTTTTCTCTTGTAATGTAGCTTTCCAAGTAACAGCCCCTAAGTCTGGTAAATTACTAGGTATTGATTGAATAACACAATCAGCACTATAAGTAGAAGCATCAATGCTATCCGATTGTATTACAGTTGAGTTTGTTAATGTTTTTACTTTTATAAATATTTCATATTTAGTTTTTGTAGCTCCATCTATGTTTTCATGTTGAAGCTTTAAAATATCATCTTTTATAAAATTACCTAAAGGATTAAAGTTTAAAGATACAGACGTACCTGAAGTTAAAATTTCATCTCCAGAATAAAAGTTGTTTTCTACAAAAACACTAGAACCCGAAGCTAATCCTCTATTACTTAACCTTCTTTCAGAAACACCCATTGTTAATGTAGGTGCTTTTAAAGGATGCATTCTTATTACTGTAATATCTTTTTCAATAAAATCAGTATTATTTATTTGAGTGTGATAATTGAAAGTGCTAGATCCAGCTTTAAAATCAGATATGATTACTTTCTTAGGCTCTGTTTGGTTATCTGTGAATAATAAGATCCCATTTAACACATTAGCACCTGTTATTAGATAACTACTGCTAAATTTAAGTATGTTATTTTTATCAACTAATAAAGGAGATACAACCCCCGTAGCGGTGTCGTATTCCGCAATACAGCTTACGGTAGATTTAAAAGTTAATAAGGTGTTGTTTGTAACATAAACACCGTTAGAAGTAGATATTGTATTGCCAGTTACCCCTGTAACTATTGTCTTGCCAAATATACCTCCACCACTAATAACCATATCTTCTTTTATGGTTCCAGATTGATTATCTAAAACAACTTCAGAGCCTCCATCATTTGCCGATGAATCATTAACTAAAGCTGTTAAGGTTTCTCCTGAAGATATAAACCAATATATTTTGTTGTTTTGTTCATCAACAACATAACCTATGCACTTAGGATTTGTTAAGTCTTTTATTGAGGAAGAGTTGCTCCCCCATAAAGTTAAAGCTTTTGAGTTTTCATCATAAGTTTTACCATCCTTTAAAACATTACCTAAAACATTTTGGACAGAACCAACACCAGATCCTTCAGAAGTAATTATCTCAATATTCTGCGCATCTCTATACTCACCATTAGGTACTAATCTTTCATCCAAGTCTTTATTCATGCGACCTGATCGAAAGTGATGTTTTATATCCGGCATACTTTAATGTTTAATATGTTTAGACTTACCCCTCATTACTTGAGACAACTCTTCTAACTTTATATTTGAAAGCCTTAATTTAGCTACTCTTGTGGCGGCAAACTTTTCTTTTTTAAATCTAGCTACTAAATACTCTGGAACATTTGATTTGGTTGCCAATATAGCGTGAGCTAAATGTTTATACATTGCTTCTTCAGCAAACTTATGTACAACCATTTCAGCATCTGTACCTAAACTATCACTTATATACTTTAGTATAATAGTTTGACCACTAACATTAGAGCTAAAATGTATATTACCCCTAAGTTCATCTATGTAGTAAAACCCATTTACTTGACCTGTTTCTGCATCTAACCCATATCTTTGACCTAACAAAGAATTTGTTTGATCATCTATTACACTTGAATCATTTACATTACTTCTAGTGCCTACAGAATTATTAGATTTATATTTACTCCAAGTATCTGATTCAGAGGATTCAATTAAACCACCTGTTGTTCCATCAAACAAAAACTTGTAATCACTATCTTGAACAATAGATCTAGGATTACTTGTTGTTCTTGTTGGGTATAATATTCTTTCAACACCTGAGTCTTGCTCAATCCAACTTATTTTTACTCTATTAATATAGTCTTGAGGTAAAGGTAATAGTAGTGTTGGTGGTATTTCTACTTCAAATGTTTTTGTGCATTTAAACGTATCGTAACTAAACTCTTGTAAAGCTCTTTGAGCATGAAAAGCTACATCTGCTCGCCTGACTCTGTTTATTATTTTTTCGGTTCCAACGTAAGATATTATAAAATTACTAATAATATCATCAAGACTTACAAATTGATAGCTACCAAAAGATTCTGCTGATTGATTTTCTTTAATTAAGATAACCTCACCTGCAGTTCTGCCTGAAGAAAAATCTAAATTAGGTGAACTATAACTGTAAAGAGAACTAGACAATTGTACACCATCAGCAAAAACATCAAACTGAGTTTCAGCAGTTGGTAGTGTTGGAAAAAAAGTTGTTGTTAATATAAATCTTGTTTGACTACTTGTAGCAGTAAAGGATTGACTTTGACTATAATAACTTTGTTCTGTTGTTGTTCCTAGTAATCCCATCTATTATATTTTTTCTTGTTGTAATTTTTTAACTTCTTGCTGAGATGCTGCTTGATACAATTGAGGATCTTCTATAGATATACCTGCTAACTCTAAAGTCTTTAATACAAGTTCTGTTTCTTCAGATTCATGTAATTCAAAGTCTATAGAATTTGTAGAGTTATATAATGCTTCACCATTAACAACTATGTAATCAAAAGAAGCTGTTGTTGGCTTATCAACGTAATTACATCTTATACTACTTGAAGATGCTAATGTTGATGGGTAAAGTTCTATTGTTGTTTTTGTTAGTCTTACATAATAAGGTCTAGCAAGTGTTGCTCTTGTTAACGGAGACTTCTCTAAGTCCAACAAATCATTATGCCTAACCTCATCAATCTCTATTGGGTAGGTTGATCCAACATACATAACTGTACCCAATCTATAAACATCGCTAGGTAGCGTACCAATAGAAGCCCCACTTACAGATATGTCTTGTTTGTATTTTTGAAATATAGCTATTTTTTCATTTAATAAATCTAGCATGTTAGAGTATTCAGTATCGTTACCGGGTGCTCTGTTAAACTGATTTATATCATAAAAATACTGCTCAAAGATATCCATCTGAGCTTGATTAGCAAATAAGTTAAACTCTTGAGGTGTTATATAACCCCTTTGCTCTTTATTGGCAATAGCCAAAACTCTCTGATAAACTGTGTTTACACTTACTGCCATAATTAATTATTTAAAAATAATAGTGTGACTATTATATAATCACACTATTATTACATTTTTTACTTTATTTGTTTTTCTATGTTAGAATATATTTCCATTCCTTCATCAGTTTTAAACCAAGCTGCTAATGCAGAGTATGGATGCTCATCAAAAGGGACTGTCATTAATTTACGATCATTAGATCCCCATAAGAAGTTTCTTTGATCACTAGACAATTTTATAATCCCAAACTCAGTAGCTTTTATACCAAAGTTTCTAAGCTGCACATTATCATCATTAATCAATTCTAAGAGAAGATCTGGGTTGTTGCGTGCAAATAGTAGTAGATCTCTTTTAAGTTCCTTAGAACTCATCTCTGATACCTTAGAGCCAAGCTCTACCCTCATCACAGCTTCAGCCATATCTATATCCATATTCCTTGCTGCTAAAATTGCATCTGCTTCAAGCTCTAATCTTTCAATTTGATTTTCCGCTTGTTGTATGGGTTTATATTCGTAATACAAAAAATCTTTGTCTGGATGATGTTTTGACAATAATTTTTGTAAAACAGTTTTTTCTTTTTCTACAAATAAAGAACCATTTCTAAATATAATATGAGATAATCTTTGATCACCTTTCATTTCATCTACAAAAGATGTTTTTTGATTTTCACAATACTTTAGTTCTCTTTCGTAACCTTTTTCTTTATCAAACCAATAAATATTAGCTGATCTAATCATTCTTGAGATAGGTTTTTTATTATCTTTTAAATAATAAATTCTATCCTTAAATTCCCAATTGTTTTCTTTAACTTTTGAGATTTTTGTTTTTACAACAACTGGTTCTTCTAAAACCATTTCTTGATTTTGTTCAACCACTACTTTTCTAGTATTAGTTGATCTTGTTTGTTTTTTTGCCATGATATAATATAATATAAATTAAAAATGAATAAAGGTAAAAATTACCCCTGTCCAATAGACAAGGGTAATCATTAAAATAATTGTTATTACTTCATTAACATAAAGTTGTTAGCACCTTGAGTGACTAAACATCTTTCAGATAAGAAGTGAATTTGCATTGCATCCAAAGCAGAAGTAGCTGCTCCAACAGAACCAGTGACCCAAGTTTTCATTTTTCGATCATCGGTTTGTGAAGCTCTGTATCGAACATGTAAGAAAGGGCGAGTTAAGTTTTTCCCTAAATTTTGATCATATACAGTTGAAGTACCTGCTGGAATAATTGCTCCGCGAATTGCGTTAGACCCAGCTGTTAAATTAATACCACCTCTAGTAGCTTTGTCGTTCAGATATCTAAAGTCAGACTTATAGAAATCGTAAGATCCTCTACGGAATCCTGAAAATCCTAGATTTAAAGCCATTTCTTCATCATTACTAAATACTCCGTAAGAAGTACCACCTGCACCATAAGAGTTCATTGAAGCAAGCATGTCATCAATAGCAAGAGAAGTTCCCCTGTTTACAAACATCATGTTTTCTTCAATAGCACCTTGCTTATCAAACTCTGCTAAGATAGCATCAAATTCAGCTAAATCAGTTGCAGCGTTGACACCTGAAACACCACTAGTTATATTTCCTCTGTCTTCAATTGCTGCAAACAATCCTTGAGTACCTGTATTTTTAGTAGCAATGTTAGTTCCATCACCACCCAACACAACAGATTCTTCAGTTATGTCAGTTCCTGCGCCTCCTTTTTCGGCTTCTAGCATTGACATTTCTAAGTAATCAGTAAATCTTGATCTAGTATCAGACTCAGCTTTTAAATACCAAAGATATCCAGATGCTCCTCCTTCAGAAGTTACTTCAACCCAACCAATTCTAGATGCATCAGATCCTGATACTTCGTAGTAATCTTTCAATATAATTGGTTTATTGTTAAAACTTTTAAATACAGCCTCATTTGCACCTCTTGCATCAATTTGACCAGATGTTCCAGCTTCCGGAAAATATTTTGTTCCTTTACCAAATTCAGATCCATAAACAAGAATAGTTGTTGCTTTTGAAGTAGTTACTTGTGATAAAGCAGCTGCTCCGTAAGGTGCAATATCAAGAACTGCTCCATTAACTTTTACAACCAAACATTTTACTACTCCGTTTGTAGGACCAGAAAGAACAATAGTGTCATTAACACGAACACCATGTTTACTTGTTACATCAGTATTGTCATCAATATCTGACTCAATAGTAAATTGTGAAGAACTATCTAATCCAGAAGTAGCTTGACTAACATTTCCTTTATAAGACAAATGCAATCTGCTTTGCTCTGACCAAACAACTTGATCAGCACTCATGGGCTCTTCAGCACCAACTTGAGATAAAAATCCAGAGATAGTTCTGTTTCCAAAAACTTCTGCTTCTTTTTCCATCAAGTCAGGTACATACTGTTGCGCCCATCCTGCTCCAGCTGTAGATGCTAGATCTAAATAATTAGTTGATAAGGATTGTTTCCCTGAAGCCGGGACACTATTCAATCCATTTCCTGCGGTTATTGCCATAATTTTTAATTTTTAGTTTATTTTTTATTTTTGATTTTAAATTTAAAGCTAGCAGCGTCATCACCTAATACTTTTACTTTAACTCCTCCAGCCTCAACTTCATTGTGAGACTGTCTAGATCCCATGTTTATGTTTTTAGATTTAGTAACACTATCCTTGATAGCATCGGCTTTACCTTGTTCATAAAAATGTTTAGCAACAGCATCAGGATTCATTGCTGTAAATAAGGATTTATGGTAACCTTTAGCATCTGATATTTCATTGTTTTTGTTTAGAAACTTTCCAACAAAATTGTTAATATCACTTTGGGTTTCCTTTACTTTATTAGACTCCTTAACATTAAACCTGTATATTTTTTCTCCGACATTATATTCAAAACCTTTGAACTCATCATTGAAAACTTCACCTGTTTTATTTAAGAATACAGACTTTTGTTTCTCTGCTATTTTTTGAGACTCTGCAGTCTCCTTATTGTAACGATTAAAGAAATCTACAGCTTTTTGCTGTTCGGGGGCTAACTTAGACCCCATTTTAATTTCTTCATAATATTTAGACTTTAGCCCGTCTAAGTGGACTTTAGCATTTGCAACTTGCTCTTTAAATGCCAATTTCTTTCTTTTAATATCTCTTGGCTCATCAATCTCTTCATCAAAAGAAAATGAATCTTCCATAAGAAAATTAATCTCATCACTTGTTAGATGAGGTTTGGTTTGCCTGTAATACTCATTTAATAAAAAGTTATCATCAAGCTTACTGTAGTCTTGGTTTATTTTTACATAATCCTCTAAAGACCCACCGGTTTCATTCATAAAGTCAACCACCTTTTGTATATTCTCAGGTAGTTCAACTCCAGTTTCTTTCTGTTCCTGAACAGCCTCCTTAATCTCTTCGGTTAGCTCTTCTGTTTTTTCTTCAACAATCTCTTGTTTTTCTTCTTCAGTTATCTCCGAGAGAACGCTGTCTTGTTCATCTTCGGGAACTTGTTCTTCACTTTTTTGTTCAGGTTCGCTTTCGGGGTTTTGTTCTCCCACTGCTTCATCTGTTGTGGACTCTTCTGCCACTGGTTCCTGTTGTTCTTCAACGACATTTTCTACTTCTTTTTCTTCTTCCTCTTTAGGTTTAGATAAATCTACCTTAATAATATCATCAATTACTTTTTTCTTCATTGATGGTCTTCTTTTAACCTTAACTTTTTCTTCAGTCGGTTTTTCTGTTGTAGTTGAATCTACTTGATCCGCTACTACTTCTTCTACTTTGTTTTCTTCCATAATATAATATAATATAAATTAAAAAATTGTTTTATTATCCTTCTAGTGTTTCAATTCTTGATTTAAGGTCTTCTATGATGGTTTGTTGTTCTTGGATTGCTTTTACTAGGGTTGGAATTAATCCACCTTGCCCTACCGTTTTATATTTTTCACCTTCAATAGCCGCCCCTTTTTCATCAATTCCTTCTTCACTCCAATTATCATCTACAAGTTTTGGTAAAATTTCTTCTATTTCTTGAGCAATAAAACCAACAGAATCTTTTGTGTCCATTCCTTTACCCTCTTTCCAATCAAATAACCTAGGTTTTAATTGTAAAATTTCACTTAAACCTGTATCTAAATCTCTTATGTTTTCTTTAAATCTTACATCAGATATTGATTGTACACTTTGATTTACTGCATATATAGTTCCTGCCGTACTTACTTTAAATCTAGGAGCGTTTGATGCAAGTCCACAATAAACAAAATACCTAGTTTCATCAGAACTTCCATTAGGTAATTCAATAGCAATGCCATAAGGAGTTGTAGATGAAATATTTTTAAAAATAGAAGTTGATCCATTATTGGAATTTGCAGTATTAACTAAAGTACCCAACGTTGAGATGGTGAGTCTTTCAGAACCTCCCGCATAAAATGATAAAGAATCTGATCCGTCACCACTGCCTATTCTTATAATATTGCTAGATCTCCCAATCATAAATTCTCCACCTTGCCTTACTTCGGGTGTGTCAATATAATTTGAAAATGTAGCAACACCATTCGAGGCGATGGTGATTTTTACTTGATTTGAATCGTTTATTATATCAAAATTACCACTAGAATCATTTCTATCTAAATACCAATAAGAACTTGCACTATTTGATATTGCCAATTGCCCTCTGACATCTAAAGTTTTTACGGGATCAGTAACACTAAGTCCAATTCCCACTTTACCGTTATCCTCAATAACAAAAGTAGGAGTATAAGTTGATGATCCATCCAAATAACCAACTCTGAACGGAAAAGTGTTACCCGAATAACTTGCAGTTAAAGTAGTATCACCCCCCGATGAGATGGTGAGTCTAGCTGTAGTGCCAGTAAGAATACGAAATTCTTTATCCGTATTGTCTACTTCTCTTGAATATATGGCATTAAAAGATTGAGTTGCACCCAACATCACATTACCATTTTGAGCGTTAGATTCTCCGTTAACATTTCTATTCAACTGCAAAAAATTATCAGTTCCAGCAATTGAAAGTATCGTTCTTGTATTAGCAGAAGGAGATATATTTCCACTTGATTGATCTGCTATGACAAGATTTGGATTAGGACTAGAAAAAGCTAATGACATAACTCTAGTCCCATTACTATTATCAGCATAACCTGCTGCTTTTATAGTTTGTGAAAAAGTTGTATTACCACTAGAATCAATAGCTATTGCACCAGCTGTACCAGCAGAACCAATTGTACCATCGTTTGGTATTGCAATATTACCGGCAACTGTTAATGATCCACTAGCTAAAGTCATTAAACTTGAATTATTAGTGTGACCAATAGTGGTCCCATTTATAACAACATTATCTACTGTTAGTGTTGTAAGTGTGCCAAGTGATGTAATGTTACCTTGTGCTGCTGTTTGTAGTGTACCTGTTAAATTACCAGAAAACCCTGTAGCTGTTACTGTTCCAGTTGATGGGTTATAAGTAAGATTACCATCCATCTCAAGACCCACATTACCTGTAGAAGATGTTGCTCCTTCAACAAAAGTAATTAAGTTATTTTCGTTTGTGCTTTCATTATCAGTTACTAAAACATGAGCAGAGTTTGTAGCGTTTGTTACAGTAACACCAGCTATAACTGTGTTTAAAGCTGTACCATTTACCGTAATAACATCAGCTTCAAGTGTACCATCTATGTCAGCATCCCCAGAGATATCTAATGAAACAGCATCAAGTTCACCTGCAACAGTTAAAACACCACTAGATAGAGTCATCAAATCTGTATCATCTGTATGACCAATGGTTGTACCATTAATCAACACATTATCTATATCTAATGAACCACCACTTATTAAACCTGTAGTTGTTATAGTTGAAGATCCGTTATTAATAGCACCAAACCCTGAAGTTATAGTACCACCATTTAAAGCACCAACACTTGTTATATTTGTTTGTGCTGCTGTTTGTAGTGTACCTGTAATATTTCCAAATATTACGTTACCTGAACTACCACTAAATGTTTCACCTGAGTTTGAAGCGTCTGCTATAAATGTAAAAGCACTAGCACTATCATCCCAACCAAAAAATCCTAACTTAGCTGATCCCGAATAATATCTAAACTCAATACCCCTGTCTTTGTTATCATCACTAGTATGATCAGTATCACCACCAAGAGTAAATACCGGATCATCTATAGTTACGGTTTGTGAGTTAACTGTAGTTTGTGTACCATTAACAGTAAGATCACCGTTTATTGCTACTGCACCTGTAAAGACTGCAAGTTTATTACTATCTAAAGTTAATACTAGTGACTCACTAGCATTAGCGTCTGTAGTAAAAAACTTTAACGAAGCACCGTTCTCTGTTGCTGTCCAAGCAGCATCACATATAGCTTCTATTCTAGCACCTATAGTTAAAGCAGAACTACTCTCAGCACCCTTGAACTCTATGACTCCAAGTCTACTACCACTTTGCATGGCGTTACCATCATTGGAGGTAAGTGTTAACTTACCCCCTTGAGTGGCACTATCATTTGTAGTATTTGTAATAAATAATTCTCCCCAACCTAGGGTAGCAGTACCTATACCACCTTGACCTTCGGCTCTTGGGACTATATGTTTTGTCCCCATGTTAATCTTTAAGGATTAGTTTGTGCTTCTGTAAAGGTTTTGTATGCAGCTTTTATATCATCTGTCCATGCAGCATTTGCTATTGCTTGTACACTAGCTGCTTCACCTGAAATATCAGTGTCTGTATGTGTCCAACTGTTATCATCTGCTTTAGATGAGGTAAACGGTTGTAACACATGTCTACTAAAAGACCTTGTTAATTCAACATCATCTTCTTTAATAATTGTAGCTGTTCTTACTTGAATACTCCAATCACCAACTACTTCTATCTTATCTGCTTTTACTTCTTTTGTTATTGCCATAATTTATTTATTTATTTGTCCGCACCCAGAACCTACTGAATGTATTTTTTTATGTAGCTGTTTGATAGGTTATGCTAAAATCAATTCTTTTACCAGACATGTCAGTTCTTGTAACTGCTGCACTTGGTGTATCTTTGTATAAGACAACTGATGCTGCATTATTAGATGGAGCTACCGCTAATTCATCTACAGTCAAATCAGTATATCCAACTGAACCTCCTCCGTTGTGAGCACCACCAGCATAACTTATTCTAGTAAAGGGAAGACTAATTATTACTTGATTTCCATCACTTACTGATATAGAAGTTATAGTTGCATGGGCGTGTACTGTATCTCCAATTTTTGTATAAAATCCTCTAGCAGTTCCACTTGTATTTACACCAGTAAACGCTGGTGTCCAAGTACCTTCTTCATAATCATCTAAAAGTTCACTAGGCGTAGAAACACCTCCATTGGCTGTTGCACTAAAATCAATACCCTTACCTGCTGTACCTATTACTAAGTTGCCTAGACTTACAGTTGCGTTATAATTATCTCTTTCAACCTTAAACAATTCATTACCACCACCTGCACCGTAGTTATTTATTGTAAACTTAGCACCAGATACGGCACTTAAACCAATCAACGCAGTCCCCGGAAGTGAAGCATGAGCATGACCGTATAATACCATACTTCCTCCATAAGATGCTGAACCATTACCCCCTGCTTGTAATAATAAAGAACCTTGATATGTAGAAGCTCCAGAGCTTATAGTAGAATCAACATATATTGCAGTAAAAGATGTATCATTATAAGCTCTTGGCATTGCAATATCACCTCCTTTTGCAACTCTAAACTTAGAAGCGTAGTCTGTTCCAGTTGTAGTTGATGATGATTGTAAATCAAGTATGTATTCTCCTCCATCACTGTCTGATGTTCTTATTAATACACCTTGAGAATCATCTTTGTTATTTGTAATTGTTGATGCAAATCCTGATACAGAAGTAGTAATATCTGATTTACTTGCAAAAGTTGCATTTTGACTAGAATCTATAGTCAACGCTAAATTACCACCACCTGTTGTAAATTTAATAGCACCACTTTCAGATCTCATTATAAAATCAGTATTAGCTGCACCACTTAACAAAGAAGTACCATTACCTATATAACCTGCAACCGTACTAGTATTGTAAGCAAACTCAGTGTAACCAGAAGTTGCATTTGTAGTAGCAAAAGTAGTAATATCAGAAGATGAAGATGTTATTGTTGTAGTTGTGCCGTTTAAAGTTGTTGCTCCAGTTACGTTTAAATCAAGTATGCCAGCATCAACTTGTACTATAGAACCTGCGTTTGCGTTTGCATCTAAAAGAAAAGCAGTCCCAGCTGTATGTGCGGTTGATATAGATATATCACTAGCTACGCCAGCTGCATCTATAGTGATAGCACCCGAAGTGTCAATATCTAAAGCTGCTGAATTTACATCCATAGTTCCAGTAGTGGTAAGATCTAACTCACCTGATCCGGCTCCAATTGCTACTCCAACAGCATCTATTGTAGCTGCAGCTGTAACATCAATATCTAAAATACCAGCATCTATATCTACTATTGAACCTGCATTTGCATTACCGTCAATGTGTATTGCTTGACCAGCTGTATGTGCTGAAGAAATCAACAATAAACCATCAGCAGAACTGGTTGCTAAAGAAAGATTATCTACTGCAGTAGTAGTAATATCATCAGCACCATCAATAGTTATATTTCCACTTGCATTTAAATCAAGTATACCGGCATTAATTTCTACTTCTGAAGCTGCGTTTGTGTTAGCATTTAATTGAAATGCCATACCTGCTGTGTGAACGGTTGTTACAACTATATCACTTGCTGCTCCACTAGTAATTAAAGAAGCTGCTCCACTAGATCCAACTGCTACACCTACACCATCTATAGTTACTGCACCTGCTGCATCTACATCAAAAGCCCCATCTACAACAAATCCAACATTAGCTGCTGCTGCTGCTGTATCTACAGTTGTAATTGTAAAAGCCCCATTAGCCGCTGCTGCAAGAGTGATAGTGTCATTTGCAGATGGCGTAAACACCAAATTAGCCGCAGCATCATTGCCAATATTTAATCCATCTAAATAAGCTGAAGACCAAAATTTACTTGATGTTCCTAATTGACCTTCACTGTCGGCATTAGGTACTATGTTTTTAGTTGCCATGTTTTATTTTTTTTATTCACTAACATATTTTCTAACAACAGTTGGTGTTGCTTTTTCTTGTATTACTTCTTCAATTACACTTTTATAGTGATTTATTTGATCTGTACCGAGAGAAGCTTCAACCCAACCAGTTACATCAGATTCTTTTAAATCTGTAAACCCTGTAAAACTAGAAAGATCTGAAGTATCTATTTCTGCAACACCAGTTGATACCGATGAGTTTTCTTCTTCTGTATCATCTACACCTTTTAGCTGCCAATAAACTTTAAATATTACATCTGATTTACCACTTTTTGTTGGGTAGGTATCTACAGATTTTGTATCCCATGTATATGTTATTGCCATTGTTTTATTTTTTTTAAATTTATTAGATGTATTTTTTTTATAAGTCAGTCATATATGATATTGAAAAAGTAATTTGACCATCATCACTAAATTCACTTGCTTGCATATCAGTGGTTCCTCCAGTTGAATCAGTGAGTCTAAAACCAGCCTCTGCAACATTTAACAACATTTGAAGTACAACAGTATGACCTGCAGTTATATTAAGAAAAGATGCTGAACCAATTATACCTGCAGATTGCGCTCCCTGTATATTTCTATTAGCAAACGGAAAACCATCCATTCTAATTGCTCCATTTACTTCTGCACCACCTGAAGAAGTAAGGTCAGTTAAAATTATCTGACCACTACAGTGAACTAATCTTCCAACTTTAGTATAATCACCTCTAGTATATGTGCCATTACTTTGAGCAACATCAGTTCCATCTGTTATTCTTGGTGTCCAAGTACCTTCTTCATAATCATCTAACTTATTAGCTGATCCAGTACCTCCAACAAATAATCCTTTACCACTTTCTAATGTAATACCATCAGTATTCATTGAATACACAGCTGCTCCATTAGCTGCAAATCCTATATTGTCACCACCAACATTATAAAAACCAGCATCACCATTTCCTGCAAAGTTTAATCCCGGAGTTGATGCACTACCATTACCAATATTTAACGTACCTACAAGAATTGCATTTTGACTAGCATCTAAAGTTAATGCTGTTGTAGTTCCGTTTGTTCTTATTTGAGCAGATGCTGAAGTATCTAAAAATAAATTACCTGATTTTGCTTGTGCTCTAAGTGAAGATGCACCTGAAATGTGATTTCCTCCTGTAAATTCAACTTCACCACCACTTACTATTGTTATTGCATTAGTTGTACTAGCACAACCTATTGTACCAGAGTCTGGTATTTTAATGTTATTTCCAAAAGTTGAAACAGTTGATGATATTGTTAATCTTGGTGTTAATGTCGCAGCTGCACCTGCACCCGGACTGTTTCCAGTATATATTAATATTTCACTGTCTGATAATCTTAATTGTGCTGTTCCACCAGCTGCTATAGCTGTATCTTGACCAGAAGAATTTACAAAAATATTGTTATTTAAATAAATATCACCGCTACTATCTATTGCACTAAGGTTACCTTTTTGTCCAATTACTAAAACATCTCTATTACTATGAAAAGCAGGAAAAGATTGACTACCAATTCTTGCATTACTTGCAAAAGTTGCATTACCACTAACATCCATTGTACCATTAACATCAATAGCTGTAGCCGTTAAATCAATTTCATCTGTTGCACCAAGAGATAATACAGTTGCACTAGATCCTTGAATAAATTGACTAGCATCATTAAACATTAATTTATTTGTACTATTTAATGTTAATCCACTTCCATCTGTGTGAGTTAAAGTAGTATCATTATCATCTCCAAACCCAATTACTGAAGAATCTGCTAAAAATAAATCTGAAAATTGAAGTGAAGTTGTTCCAAGTGCAGCACCATCTTGAGCATCAGGTACAACTGAAGTACCTACTGTAATAGTATTTATGTGAGATTTTGACCAATACTTACTTGAAGTTCCTATTTCACCTTCACCATTTGCATTAGGTACTATATTTTTAGTTGCCATGTTTTGTTATTTAGGTGTTAAATCTCCGTTTGCATCTACATTCCAATAACCTTCTTCACCGGGTGAAACTGCAGGTGTTAGTTCTGTACTAGTTACATCCCATGAATCACTAAAGTCATAGGCTATACTAGGTATTGGGGTTAGATCATTACCACTAATACTCCATACATAATCCTCTATTGCTACAGCAGCAGCAGGTGGAAAAGTAGATAAACTTATTCCTAACCCCGGCATTAGTATCCTAGATAAGCGATTACACCACCATCAGCATCGGCTGTTATTGTAAAACTATCCCACCTACCAAATATTGAAAGACCTTTTGCAAATACATTAGATGAGTCTACTATTTGACCTCCAGATGCACCTGTTCCATTTGGTGTAGCTGTTGAACCTGCACCTTTTTCATTTGAAGCATTACCAACAGAAATACCAGCTGTACCGTTTTCTGGAGAAAGTTCACTAAATGTTGTATCTGCTAAAAATTGTATTGCTATTATTTTACGGTCACTTGGTGGGACTACTTGTGTAGCTGCATCTGTAAATATAGATCCGTTTTGCCCAAAATCATAACCTGTTCCGAAATGTACACTCATTTTATTTTTGTTTTGTTTTTAATTGTTTAAGTCAAAACCACCTAAGTTGAAATCACCGTCAACTATACTATTACCTGTTGACTCAAAGTTTTTAGGTGGTTTGTCCTTTTTTCTTTGATCAATTAATTCAGATTGTTGAGATGCTTGTATTTTTGTTCTTTTATCTTTACGATCTTCCTTTTCTTTTTCTCTACCCCTTACACCAGATGTTTCTAATTGTTTAAGTTGTAAGTTATATTGAAACTCTAATTGCATAAGCTCTTTCTTAGCAAAAACTTCTTGATCCATCTTTTGAGATTCTAATTGAGCTTTTAATTGCTCAAGTTGACTGTTTATTTGAATAAGTGATTGCTGCTTTTGAACTTCTGCTTGTGCTGCCACTTGTTGCGCTTGTGCGTTTGCATTAGCTTGTGCTTGTATATTTTGTTGTGACACCGCTTGGTCTCTTTCAAATTTTTTCTTCCTCCTTATCTTGAGTAATTGATTTGCTAGTTTAACGTTTTTAATCTGTCTTAGATCTATAGCATCCTCAAGATCTATACCTTTTTGAGCGACAGCTACTTGTATATTATTTTCAAGCATACCTTTCTCTTCCTCATCAGGTTCTAACTCTATAAATATACCAAAATCGTGTATGTGTAAATTTTGTAGTTCATCTAGTGTGGCTACATTATGAACCCCTATGCTTTGTATAAAAGCTTCTCTTGTAGGTGAATATTCTAAAACATCAGAAATTCTAAGAGATAAACATTCAGCAGTTTCTGCTGTTAAGAATAAACCAGACTGAAGTATGTGTCTAGTAGCTGTGTTTGAATTTGCTGCTGCAAGTTTTTGTACACCCACCAGAGCATTCTTATCAGGTGTACTACCATCTCTTGCTTCATTTAATCCAGTAACATCCCTAATCATTTGTAGGTAATAGTTATATGTCTGTATTAATGTTTGCATTTTAGCCCCACCATTACCACTAGCAATTTCTTGGATTGGTACTTTACCGGGGTTCATATCTCCATCAGAAGTTAATGATCTACCAACAATACTACCAGTTTGAAAGAACATGTTCAACGCTTCTTGCGGATTATAATTAGTACCGTTACCAAGATCAACTTCAGCTATACCATCAGCATCTAAATAAACACCATCAGGTATCATTCTTGACATGACTTGCTGCAACTTCAAATGTGTCAACTGTATCATATCAGCAAACCCTGTGATCCTACCCACTAAAGACTCTATCCTACCTTTGTAAAGTCTAGGTGCAACAATAGCATAATTCATTTTAACCTTAGAGCTATCGCTTTTTGGTCGCATCATGTTTGTTGCCATCTCCCACTTAAGAAGTTTTTTAGTACCAAGAATTAAAACTCCTTCATATAGAACTTCTACAGATCTAGATACTTTTTCAAAGTTAGAGTCTAATACTTCTATAGGTGGGTTGAAGGTGTCATCTTTAACTAAAATTTTTGATGCACCTGTTGCAGTCTCTTTTATTTTGTACACTTCATTCATGTACGTTTTATAATTAAAGTAAAGAACATCTATTTGATTGTTATCACTTTGATTGTATAAAGCTCTTGTATTAGGTATTGCAGTATTGTTAGGTTGTTTACTTATTTCCTCTAACTCTTCTTGACTCATGTTAGGGAACTCCCTTTTGAGTTCATTAATAGGTATAGTCTTTATTTCACCTGCATAATATATATCTTCGAAATATGGAGAGTCAGTGTAAGAGTAAACTAAGTTAGCAGGATCAACATATTCAACCTTAATACCTTCAGATTCAGTAAAAGTATTTTTAACACAACCAATACCTATTACAGTAAGGTCATAATAAAATCTTTTCTTTACAAGCTCATATCTATTTGAATCAAACAATACATTTATAGCTTGTTCTTCTGCTATCTCTATTGCTTGCTTGTAAGTTAACTGCATATGTAATGCAAGTTCTTCCTCTGAGTCTGGTAACTTTTCTTCTGGAAAGTTAGCTATGTCAACTCCAAACGCTTGTTTTGTAAAAGCATTTAATTCTTTAGTTCTCATGTCAGCCAAAAGACTTTCCATGTATTCAGTTCTTTTACTTATCCCATAAGGATCTTGAGAGTAAGCTTTTACATCGTAAGTTCTATCTGCAATACCGTTAACAACAATATCTACAAACTTAGGTATTATAGGTACTGGCTTCCAGTCTAAGTTTAAATAAGATAGATCACCATTAATAGATAATTCATCTTTATACTTTTGAATAGATTGTTCACCTCTAGCATATAATCTTAATCTATGAAAACTGTCAAAGTTAGATTTAAACCTATCGTTACCATAATCAGAATGATAAAACCATTCGTTCTCTATAGCTTTAGCTACTTTTAAACCATAGTCTAGACTCATCTTTTCAAGATCACTAACTACCTGACTTGGGAAATAACTTTTAATACCTGATTGAGCCATATTATTGTTTTATTAATTTAGATGAGCTTCCTTCATTGTGATACTTAGAAAAGCCAATATTAAATTTTGTTTTCTCTCTTTTTACGCTTGGTCTGTAAAGATTTCTATTGCAAGCCATTACAGCTAAACCACTACTTATAGAAGCATCAAATTTAGTTCTATTGTTTATATCAAACCTTGACCAATCATTTAGTGTTTTATTAAAATACATACTTCCATGATCTCCGTCAACAGTCATACCAACATGCTCTTGAATATACATTTCAATAGCAGCTGCGTGTGCTTGTTTTATATCTTCACTAGAGTTTGGTATTCCACCAATCTCTTTTTCTGTTGTAGATAATTTATTCCAAATCTTATCAGGTCTGTTCATCGAATATCCTCTGTACCCCCTTCTTTTTAAATAGTAAAGAAGTCTTGGTTTGTTATTTTCTGCTAGTATTGGCATACCGTAAAAAACAAGTGACATTAAAACATCTTCAAAAAACATTTCTGAAGTTTGAGGTCTAGCAATGTACTCTAAAAAGAAATGATTTGGAGGTGCATCTTCCATAGAGAATTTAGTCAATCCATGTAATGCACCTTTAGACCCTTGACCATCTACAGTACCTGATATGTCGTAACTATCACAACCAAAGGCACCCATGTGTTCATTACCGGGCTTTTTACCTGTAGATGTTTCTATTACTTTATTTTGTAAATGAGATTTTGGTATCCAACTAACATTAAATCTACCTTTAGGATCTGGATAAAATATTACATTTGAATCTTTAATACCACTCACCCATTGAAAGTTCCCTGTAGTTATAGCAGAGCTATTGTTAACCCCTTCATTATAATCTATTTGTTGATATATTTTAGTTAAGTTAAATATACTGTTTTTAGTTTCATCTCTGAAGGCGTGTTCTTCTGTTCTAGGAAATTGTCTGTAGAACTCGTTTAAAGCGTCTGAGTCATTCTTTAATCCATCAACCTCGTTCTGCCAATGCTCAAGTATCCCTATATCTATAATGTCTTCATAAGATCCTTTAACTTCCGTTTCAGGTGTATCAAATACTGGCTGACCATACTCATCAATAAACCCTTCGTAATTCCATTCCATAGGAATAAAAAGACTGTAAAGACCAGAACTAGTTTGCCCATTTCTATTTCGTTTAGTAACATCGGAATCTTTGTATAGTTTTTTAAAATTTCCACCACCTTTGTCTAATGAGTTAGATGTACTACCCATCATACATTTACCTATTACTCTACTACCTAGCCTTAACGTTGTTTTGGTAACCCTCCAGTTGTTGAGTATGTTGTTCGGTCTCTCCCATTTCCCTGATTCATCATGTACAAGGAGTTTAAGTTTCTCCCCATCATAGGAGTTATCACCCGTGTTCTTCCAGTCGATCGTGGTGTCCAAACCTTGTAGATCTTCTGGTTTATCTGTGCTCGTGATACTCCGTCTTGTAAGTTTTGATGCTGGTACTCTGAACGCAAGTTCTGTTTTAGGTCTATCCATACCGTCTTGGATTGGTTTGAAGAAAAACGGGTAGTTAACGGATATTGGCACGACTTTGTCTGTGAACATTTTTTTAGCATCAGGACCGGACTTGGACAAAATCCCGTAACGTGCGTCACTGGATATGGTTGCCAAATTAACGGTCTCACCACTTGCCATGAAAGAGAACCCCGATCGTCTATTCTTAAGGTAACACATTCCATAGCATCTGGTGTCTGCCTTACATGCCTCCCAAAAGATGTAAAATAATCTATTGGCTTCACGAAAGTCCGGCTTCCCGATGTCAATTTTACTCCACTGCAAGTACATGTAATGAGTACCAGTAAGATAAGTAGGAACATCCCTGTTATAATACCATAAGCCTTCTTCTCTGCGCTTGAACTCATTCTCTATATATTCTATGTATTTTTCCTTAAAATCATTAGGATATTCTTTCCAATCAAATATTGTTTTGATCTTATTAAGTTCTTTAGGGTATTCAGTATACTCCCATTTATTACTTTTAAACTTAACAATATTACTTTGTTTTGGTAGAGCTATCTTAAGATTTTGTATCTCATATATTTCCCCGATCTGCCCGGTTTTACTAATTACAACAACATCGTGTTCTTTGTTATAACCATACCTCCATTTTTTAGACTTATTAAGTCTTGATATTGTATTTAATTTAATTGGTTGAATAACCTTGTATAAGGTTTGTTCGTACATATATTATCCTTTAGTCCAGCATGCATACTCTAAAACACAACTAGCTGTGTCAGCCCTAGCTTCTAGCCCAGCCCCATCATTTATAGGAAAAAAAGCAAATTCTCCGGGACTTAATCTTGCATATTGCACACTTCCTGTAGTTTGCAATACAACAAAATTATTTGTATCAGTGTTTTTAGCGTAAAAATATTTTACCCCACTAACAGCTTCATCCACTAATTCTTGATTATCAGCTGTAGTTATAGTAATTCTTGATATACCAGTAGAGGGGTGCGTTACTGTTAATGAATCTGTCACAGATAAACTTAAAGCATCTGAGGTAGCATCTGTACTTGTTAATGTTAATGTTGGGACTAGTGTTGCCATATTTTTTTATTTAGATCTTTTTTCTGCAAAACCACCAAATGACACATCTTTATCTACATCAACTGGTACTTTATCTTCTAATATATTTTCTTCTTCTTCTATTCTTTTGAGTATTTCAAACGCATCAAAGATAGCAAGTTTTTTTGTTGCTGCAGCATTTTTTAATCTGTCTGCCGATATATCTTCATTTGAATCTACAATAGCTTCTTTAGCTACTTTAATTAATTCTTCAACTGCTACTTGCCCAGCTTGGATTATACTCTTCTTTGTTTTCTTGATATTCATATTTAATTGAAATGTGGTTACTTAAAACCCTATATAATCTTTGACCGTCAATAACAAACTCATATTCACTATTTGGAATAAACCCTACTAAGTCGTTTTCTTTAATACCAAAGTCTTTTAGTCTAGTATCAACTTGCTTAATAACACCAACTAATTCCTGTTCCTGTTGATTTGAATATGTGTCTTTGTTCTTAACTGGTTTTACAAAACAATAACCTTCTACCGGTAACCATTTGTTATTTCTTTTGTAGGAGAATATTTGATCTTGCTTCACACAGTAATTATTTTCATCTATATAACTTTTACTGTTTCTTTCAATACCCTTAATATCCAACCACCTCCTAAATACATTATGATGAACTATAACTTCATCACCAGATCTTATATCTGTATCGCAAATCATTGGTGTTGATTTTACAATAGCGTTTCTACTAACGTATTGATGATTGTATATTTCAGTATTAACTATAAGTGTTTTATCACCTACTTTTTTACTGTTAGTATATCTAGACTCTTTGGGTGATATGATAAAATCATATATACTCTTCATTAATATTCTAGATTGTATTCAACAGATATAGCCATGTTTTTATTAAAGTTTTTCCAGATGATAACATCATTGTTTTTCTTAATAAAAATATCATATCCAGTATCTTCTTCAACTATATCACAAATCCTATGCCCTCCGTAAACCTCTTGACCTACGGAGTAATGCATGGATTCGTTTTTATAATCTTTACCAATACTAATTTTACGTATCAGCTTTGACATCTTCCTTTTCTTCTTCTATTGGAGTTATAGTCCCGTCTTGAATATTCACATTAACCTTACCATACTCTTTTTCTAGTTCATCTTGAAAGTCTTTAAGACCTTTCTGTACTTCTGCTATTTGGTGAAGTAAAGTGTGCTTCTGTGTTTCAAGTTGACCGATCTGTAATTGACCATTATTGATCTGACCTACCAGATCCTGTATTGATTTTAATTGTTCTTCTGTTATTTTTTCACTCATTGTTTTAAATTTAATTAAATTGTACTTGTTGATATTACTATTACATATATAGTTATTTTTTTAACTTATTAAGTGTGGATCCCATCACCATCTGTTATTGTCCATCCTCTATTAACTAACGTTGTTCTAGCAGCTTGACCTGCAGAGTCTGTTAAGTTTGCAGAACCAAAATGTGCTGTTACATTATTTTGAGTTGATTGTGCTGCCCAACCTATAATTGTAGCTTTATAGTTAGCATCAGATAAAGCAGTACTTTCAAACATCTGTTCCATATCTGTTACATCTGCTATATCCCAACTAGCAAGGTTTTGATTAAAATTGCTAACACTATTAAACATACTCCTCATATCAGTAACATTACTCACATCCCAAGAACTAATGTCTTGATTGAAAGCAGTTGCTCCACTAAACATCGTAACCATATTAGTAACACTACTTACATCCCAAGAGCTAATGTCTTGGTTGAAAGATTCAGCCTCATCGAACATTCCTCCCATATCTGTCACATTACTCACATCCCAAGATCCAATGTTTTGATTGAATGAGGTTGCATTAAAAAACATCAAACTCATATTTGTCACGTTACTTGTATTCCAACCAGTAACATTGCTATCATTAAAAGATGTTAATCCACGAAAACATTCTTTTAAATGTGTGCACCTTGAAAGATCTGGTGTGTCACTAGCACTTATGTTTAAACTTGTACTTGCACCTTTTAATTTTAATTTTTTCCACTTTATATTACCCCAATTTGTTATATCAGTTATGTTAAAATTATCTATAGTAAATTCAGGAAATGTTTCAGTTGTTGATGCTACTACATTACCATTATATGTGCTTGTTGATCCACCTCCACTGTTGTCTGCTATGGTTCTGGTAACATCATTATTGTTGGTTATACTTGTTGTAGCACCATCTCCCCAAGTCCAAGTAGCGTTATATTCACTAGAAGTACCATCTAAGTCTATATCAGCTGCGTAAGTACCACCTGCAGGGAATGTGTAAGTAAATTGAAATGCTGTTGATGTTGCTGGATAACCTCTATATTGATTCGCGTTAGTTACATTACTTAAACTACCACTTAAATCTCCAGAGTAAGTTGTATCAAATAAAGAAACATTAGATGCGGCTATTAAAGCGTTTAAATTATCAGTACTAGCTACAGATCCACCACCCTGAGTTATAGCACCTTGTATTGTAGTGTTATCACTGTTGCCAAACATACTAAAACTACCACTAGTAGGTACACCCATATTACTTAAGTTTTTCTTCTATCACTACTAATTTTTCTTCTAATTGAAGTATTGCTTTGTGCATGTGAGCTAATACTCCTCTATCACTCATACTCAACATACCTTCGTTGTTTTCATAAACTATATGAGGTATCACTTCTTTAACTTCTTGAGCTATAAAACCAGATTCTTTTTCACCGTCTTTAATATAAGTGTAAGATGAAAATTTCTTTATAATTTCAATACCTTCTTTTATAGGTTGTATTTCAGACTTTAATCTTTTATCTGAAGTTGTTACAAAGTTAGCGGCTGTTAAGGCACCAGTACTAGAATTAAAAGTTAAATTAGTACCAGTTTTGGGTGACAAAGCCCCTGTAGCTCCAGTAGAAAAAAGTGGGAAGCAGGTTGTGTCACTAGATTCATCCACAACTGTATCAGCGTATACGAACTCTCTTAAGGATTGTACGCTAAAGTTTTTCGTAGTACCATCACTTGAATCTGTACCTATTAATTTGTCAGAGTTATTTATGGTACCGTCTAAATCATAATTTGATATTCTAGCCATTTCTTTTTATTTTGCGCTTGTTCCGTAGTAGTATGCAAATATGTTACTTATAACAACACCTTCAACCATACCCATTAAATGTACAAACAAATCATTTTCAATTACAGAGGGTACATACACAACTGCATATATTATAAAAGCAAATGACATCAAACCAACTACTCCGGTCAATGTCATCATAAAGTCTTTCTTTCCAGTCTTAGCAACCTCTATCTCCCTGTTTCTAGCAGAGTCTCTGTCAGCCACCTCTAACTTGTACATTTCAGCATGCTGCTTGTGTAATACTTTTTTGTCTTCAACAGATATTTTAGGGTCACTGTCTATCATCTTACCCACCATACTGAGTACCCCAGCGTCAGGTAAAAGATCACCAGCAACATCTAATATTTTAGGTGCTAAGTTTTTTAATAGTCCACCTAACTTAGTGTCTTTAAACTTTTTCTTTTCATTACTCATCTATCTTCTTCTTTTACCGTTTCTCCTTCTTCTTCTATTACTAGTCTTATCGTATGCTTCTTTTTCCCAAGGTAAATCTTCCGCCCCTTCTTTCATTTTACTTCTTGAGTATTTTTTATCTTTCCAATATACAAAGCTATCATCGTAATCAAGGTCACCCCTCTTCATCTGGTCGATGTGAACATTCTCATGGGCTATAGCCTCCTTACCAAGCTTACTGCTTTTGTTTACAGCCTTGTCTAAGAATATACTACCATCCTTGTTAGCTTCCGCTACGATGTTACTACCTAAGTCTTTGTGAAAGATAGGTGTACCGGACTCGTGAAAACCCGGTAACCCCTTCATCTTAAATGCCATAGTTTACTTTTTCTTTTTCTTCATCATCTTAGCAGGTGCCTTCTTCATCATTTTAGGTGCTGCTGCCTTCTTCATCATTTTACTTGGTGCTTTTTTCATCATTTTATTTGGAGTTTTAGTTTTCATTTTTGTTGGTGCTTTCTTCATCATTTTACTTGGAGTTCCCATTATTCTATTCATTCTATTATTTTCTTCTTCTTTTTTATCATATCCATCATCATAAAGCGCAGGTCGTTTTGCAACAGGAACTGTCTTTATATTAGGCACTTTAGGTTTTTTTGAAGGTGTTGATACACTTTTTTTAGATTCTGGGGATAGTACTTTTTTATTTGAAATATTTGGATCTACTCCACCTTTTTTCATGGTTTTACTAGCCTTTTTTTGAAGATCAGAAATAAAAGTATCTTTACCTTTAGCGTTTATAAAATCTTGTTTTTGTTTAGCGTTTTCAAAAGATTTACCAGTGTTTGGATTAATACCAAGCTTACCTACTTTGTCTTTTGCCTCTTTTCTAGTTGACCCTTCTTGTCTTAAAGATTTTTTAGCTGTCCTTGTTTGTTTCCTAACATCAGCTTTTCTAGATCTTCTATCTATGTTTTTAGTGAGTCGATCTTGCATCGCATCTATAGGTAGTCTTTTGGTACTACCACTACCAACTAAAACATTATCTTTTACCTTGTTACTTATATTTTCTGATACTTTAGACGTTGTAATGTTAAGACCTTTTGCCATATCTATCCCTGCAGCTACCCCACCATCAGTTGAACCAAAATTATTTCTACCATAAATAAATGGTTTACCTTTACTAGTCTTACCATTATCTGTTTTTACTTCGGCAATCTCTTTAGTTTTTTCTTTTGTACTAGTATCTTCATTATCTTCTTGAAAATCTAACTCTTCAAAAGATTTGTCTTCTTCTTTCGTTTGCTCATCAAATAATCTTTTATTTTTTTTTTTTTTACCTTCCTCCTGAAGTTTTCTTCTATCAATTAACTCTTGTTGGTTAGGTGATGTTATTACATTACCTTCACTGTCTATTAAATTAGGATACTTCTTCTTTAAATCTTCAGTGTTTTTAGCTGGACTAGTTTTTTTTAATTTAGCAGGAGATTCTGGTGCAGCTTCTATCTTAGCTTTTAAATGTTCGGGTAGTTTACTTTGATTACCCACAAGTTTTTTCATTAGTGGGCTTTTACCCATCATTTTAAATGGCATGATTTTTTTGTTTAAGTTTGTTATCTATCTTTATCTTTTATCATATCGTCTATGGCTTTTGTCATCACCTTATCTGTATATGATTTGTTTTTGTGAAAAATACTTCTTTCTGTAAATGGTGGATCTTCCTCACCTAGCAGGATTCTATATATCCTACTAATTATTTGACTGCATTTGAACGATGTCTTGAACACACTGTACTTAATAGTAGTTCTATTACGATGCCTCCAGACCTCTATCCACCCCTCTCTCTTCAACCTCTCCCACCTGTGTTTATCCCAAGAGTATGTATACACTCCTTCAATAAATTCATTCCTAGTAAACCTACCCTTGCAATCTAAATATATTAATAATTCTAAATCAGCATCTGTTAAACCATAAGTTTTACAGACCCACTTACGTGTGAGCCTGTAATACTTAAGGATATT
>Ga0206130_10000976_pt1 | contig 44019 bp, 42 predicted proteins | sample Helgoland_Spring_9_FD_148637 | JGI IMG/M metagenome (GOLD analysis project Ga0206130, IMG submission 148637) | Pelagic subsurface seawater microbial communities from Kabeltonne, Helgoland, North Sea - Helgoland_Spring_Bloom_20160512_1 | ecosystem: Environmental > Aquatic > Marine > Epipelagic ...
GGAGCACAAGGAGCCACAGGAGCACAAGGAGCCACAGGAGCACAAGGAGCTACCGGAGCAGGAACTACAGGAGCACAAGGAGCCACAGGAGCACAAGGAACCACAGGAGCACAAGGAGCAACAGGCGCACAAGGAGCCACTGGCGCACAAGGAGCAACAGGCGCACAAGGAGCCACTGGCGCACAAGGAGCAACCGGCGCACAAGGAGTAGAAGGTCCATTAAATCAAATTCTTCATACTGGACAAACCATAAATACCACCGCTGGCACGACTTCAGGTGCGCTAATTGACGAATTAGTATTTGATACCACAAGTGGTGGTAACAGCGAGTATGAAATCAATCTCAAATCAGTATTACCTTGGGCTTTCTCATCACCTCAAACATATAATAGCTTACCAAGCCAGGGCTCCGTCATTCCTGCAGGAAAATTTAATCAGTGCGTTTGGTTAAGAATAAAAAAACCACTTATTACGGACTTCACTCCGTCACCTGTGACAGCACCAGATGATGTATGGGTTCCATGTTATTGGCACGATGTGAATGCTACATCAGTAAATATTTCCATTAATTGGAACCATGCTTTTGAAAATAATAATCCTCATACACAGGGTGTACAACAAAATCCACAAATGAATACTTTCCTTACAACGGATCCAATTGGTATGCAACATATTCCAGTAGATCAAGGCTATCCATTTAGTTCTACGACATGGAATGCATCACTAGTAGAAAGAGCAGACTATATGTTCACAAATTGTCCAGGTCTATCACAGATACATGATTTTCCAGATAATAATACGCCATGGCAGTTTGACAGTATTGAAACTTGTGATTATATGTTTTGGAAGTGTGAAAATTTTCAATTTACACCAAATCAAACTTTAACGCAATGGAAATTTCCAGCAACAGTTGGTACAAGTGCTTCTCAAACAATTAGTATGAAATCTATGTTTGACGGTTGTATCAAATTTAATGAAGAAATACGATGGGAAAATCCATCAAATAATTCTACCACTAGAAAAGTGCGAGAAACAACTAAGATGTTTTATGATTGTTTTGAATTCACAAATGGACAAACATCTACACAATTTACATTTTCTACAGATAGTTTACTAGAGGCAGGTTTTATGTTTGGTAATTGTACAATATTTAATAGTAACATTAACTTTATTAACTCAAATAATACTCAAGTTCCTAATTTTAATAATACAATAAATTTAAATAATTCAAGTGGAATGTTTCAATACGCACTGAATTTTAATAATGGTGAGCCTGTAAATATTTCTGCACCAAATAGCCCATTAATAATGACAATGAATGGTAATAATAATGTATCTCAAATGTTTTTAAACGCAAGCAGTTTTAATCAAAAATTAAAACAAGAGAGCAGTGGAACAAGTAGTTCACTAATTGATTGGGACTTAACTGCATGCACTGATATGTCTAGTATGTTTCAAAATGCTGCGAACTTTAATAATGGCGATTCAACAACACCTTCATTTGGTATTCCTTTAATATTTAATAATACTGGTAATAATGTTACAAATATGGAACATATGCTCTCTGGTTGTTCAAGTTTTAATCAGAAATTATTAGTTGATCTTGGAGCAATTCCAGATGGTGTATTAAATATTTCTAATCCTTTAGAAAACATGTTAGCAGGAACTAACATGTCAGAGCCAAACTATACTGCTACATTACAGAATTGGATAGATTCACTAAGTGGTCATCCTTATACCAGCCCCCTAACAAAAAAAGTGCCATTAAATATTGAATTTACAAGACCATTATTTGTGACGACCCCTACACCTGGAACCTTACAGGCAGGTGCGGAAAATAAATTGTCTAGCCCACCGTGGAATTGGACATTTATTTAATAGTTTATATTGAAATTTAGAAAAGATAATTAATATTATCGCGTAGTTTACATAAAATAGATATTTGGATAATTATTTTGTTAAATTAAATAATATAGATATTATTTATAATGTCGTTTAACAACTGGAAAGGGTTTTCCTGGGATAATAATACATCTACTTTAGATGTATCAGCCGGTAATATCGGTGTTAATAGTGATATATACTTTAGAAATACTAACGCAACATTTAAAGGAACATATGATTCATTAAAAAACAAACCAAATCAAGGATACAAATACAAATATTCAAATAATTTGGTAATGAATAGTGTATCGTCGGGAACATTTAGATTTAATAAAAGTGATATTAAATTATCAACTAAATTTTCAATTAATAAATTAGACAATGAAGCGAATAATCTTATTAGTTTATTAGAATTATTTCATAAATCAAATAATAGTAGTAAATCGTTAGTATCTATTACAGATACAACAAATTATGAAAATAAGGTTGTATTTACAATTGAGAGTTTAGATAGTGAATCAACAAATCTAAAAATTTATAATATAAAGGATATTGTGAGGTTAAAAAATCAGTTTTCTAACAATGCGATATGCATGTTAGAGGTATCATTAATTGGTAATAAAGGTGATAGTGGTTTAAAAGGAGATCAAGGATTAAAAGGAGAACTAGGTGATCAAGGTATTCAGGGTCTTGAAGGATTAAAAGGAGACAAAGGTGATAAAGGAGACAAAGGTTTTGTCGGAGATCAAGGTATTCAGGGTTTAAAAGGTGACCAGGGTATTCAAGGAATTGAAGGATTAAAAGGTGAAATTGGTGATACTGGTGCAAAGGGAGAACAAGGTATTCAAGGTATTAAAGGAGATCAGGGTATTCAAGGATCAAAAGGTGATAATGGTGATACTGGTGTTAAAGGCGATCAAGGAGATCAAGGTGTAAAAGGTGATCAAGGTTTAAAAGGTGATCAAGGTATTCAGGGAGTGCAAGGTATTCAGGGATTAAAAGGAGAGATTGGACCTGATGGTATTCAAGGTATTAAAGGTGAACAGGGTGAAAAAGGTGAAAAAGGTGATCAGGGTATACAGGGTATACAAGGAGTAAAAGGTGAAGAAGGCGACAAAGGATTAAAAGGTGATGAAGGTATTCAAGGTGTAAAAGGTGATCAGGGAGTTCAAGGATTAAAAGGTGATCAGGGAGTTCAGGGTGTTCAGGGATTAAAGGGAGACAAGGGTGATATTGGTGCACGAGGTGAAGCATTTAAAGTAGATGAATTCAATGTTATTTTAACAGATGAAAAGGTAGAACAGCTTCAAAACACTTCAAGCGCATCGCCAGAAGATTTTTATCTATTTGTTGTTTCTAGCGATATGCGTTCACCAGAAAATAAGAGTAAAATGGCTCTATTAGACGATCTAACTTTACATGTTGTAGCATATGATGGTACAAATTTTGTTTCATATGGTCAATTTACAGGTATTCAGGGTGAAACTGGTAAACAAGGTCCAGAAGGTTTAAAGGGTGAGAAAGGTGATCAAGGAATAAAAGGGGATGATGGTTTAAAAGGAGACAAGGGAGATAATGGTATTCAAGGTGTTCAAGGAATTCAAGGTATTCAAGGATTAAAAGGTGATCAAGGTTTAAAAGGTGATCAAGGGTTAAAAGGCGATCAAGGATTAAAGGGTGATCAGGGAGATAAAGGTGATGAAGGCGTTCAAGGCATTAAAGGAGATAAAGGTGATGATGGTGAACAGGGTATTCAAGGTATTCAGGGATTAAAAGGCGATCAAGGATTCAAGGGTGATCAAGGTAATCAGGGTCCTCAAGGATTAAAAGGAGACCAAGGATTAAAAGGCGATCAAGGATTAAAAGGTGATCAAGGTATTCAAGGAATTCAGGGTGAAAAAGGTATAGATGGGTTAAAAGGAGATCAAGGTGTACAAGGTATTCAAGGAATTCAGGGTGAAAAAGGTATAGATGGGTTAAAAGGAGATCAAGGTGAAAAAGGTATTCAAGGTGTACAGGGATTAAAAGGGGATAAGGGTGAGACTGGTGATAAAGGCAATAAAGGTGATCAGGGCGAAAAAGGTGTACAGGGCGAACAAGGTATTCAAGGAGTGAAAGGCGATCAAGGTGTCCAAGGATTAAAAGGTGATCAGGGTGATCAGGGTGTTCAGGGATTAAAAGGTGATAAGGGTGATACTGGTGCGAGAGGCGAAGCATTCAAAGTAGATGAATTCAATGTTATTTTAACCGATGAAAAAGTAGAACAGCTTAAAAACACTTCAGGTGCATCACCAGAAGATTTTTATTTATTTGTTGTTTCTAGTGATATGCGTTCACCAGAAAATAAGAGTAAAATGGCTCTATTAGAAGATTTAACACTACATGTTGTTGCGTATAATGGTACAAATTTTGCTTCATATGGACAATTTACAGGTATTCAGGGTGAAACTGGTAAACAAGGTCCAGAAGGGTTAAAAGGTGATAAAGGTGATACTGGAGACCAAGGTATTCAGGGTTTTCAAGGATTAAAAGGAGATCAGGGTATCCAGGGTGTTCAAGGATTAAAAGGAGACCAAGGTCTACAAGGTGTTCAGGGGGTAAAAGGAGATAAAGGAGAGAAAGGTGATCAGGGAGATAAAGGTGATGAGGGTATTCAAGGCATTCAAGGATTAAAAGGAGATCAAGGTATTCAAGGTATTCAAGGTGTTAAAGGTGAAAATGGAATAACTGGTGAAAAAGGAGATCAAGGAATACAGGGGGTTCAAGGATTAAAAGGTGATAAAGGTGATAAGGGAGATGAAGGTATACAGGGTATACAAGGCATTCAAGGATTAAAAGGTGATAAAGGAGATAAAGGGGATGAAGGTATAGAAGGTGTTCAGGGTCCTCAAGGATTAAAAGGTGATCAGGGTGATAAAGGTGAACAAGGTATTCAAGGTCTACAGGGATTAAAGGGAGATAAAGGTATTCAGGGTGATAAAGGTGATCAAGGTTTAAAAGGTGAAGATGGTAACAAAGGCGATAAAGGTGATCAGGGTATTCAAGGTGTTCAAGGATTAAAAGGTGATCAAGGTGTTCAAGGATTAAAAGGTGATCAGGGTGATCGGGGTGTTCAGGGATTAAAGGGAGACAAAGGTGATACTGGTGCGAGAGGCGAAGCATTCAAAGTAGATGAATTCAATGTTATTTTAACAGATGAAAAAGTAGAACAGCTTCAAAGTACATCTGGAGCATCGCCAGAAGATTTTTATCTATTTGTTGTTTCTAGTGATATGCGATCGCCTGAAAATAAGAGTAAAATGGCTCTATTAGAAGATCTAACCCTACATGTTGTAGCCTATAATGGTACAAATTTTGCTTCATATGGTCCATTTACTGGTATTCAGGGTGAAACTGGTAAAGAAGGTCCAGAAGGTTTAAAAGGAGATCAAGGCATTAAAGGAGACCAAGGTATTCAGGGTATTCAAGGAGAAAAAGGAGATCAAGGTATTCAGGGTATTCAGGGATTAAAAGGTGATCAAGGTGTACAGGGTATTCAGGGTTTAAAAGGAGACAAAGGAGATAAAGGTGAACAGGGTGATAAAGGTGACGAAGGTATCCAAGGTGTTCAAGGTGTTAAGGGCGACCAAGGATTAAAAGGAGATCAAGGTGTTCAAGGTATAAAAGGTAATAATGGTATAGATGGTGAAGATGGATCTCAGGGTGATCAAGGTATTCAAGGTATACAAGGTGTTCAGGGGTTAAAAGGTGATAAGGGAGATAAAGGCGATACTGGTAATCAAGGTATACAAGGTATTCAGGGTCTAAAGGGTGATAAAGGAGATCAAGGAAATAAAGGAGAACAAGGTATTCAAGGTTTAAAAGGAGATACAGGCGAAAATGGTTCTGATGGAATAAAGGGTGATAAAGGTATTCAAGGTATTCAAGGTTTAAAAGGAGATACAGGAACCCAAGGTGTTCAAGGTATTCAAGGTTTAAAAGGAGACCAAGGCGTTCAAGGTGCTAGTGGAGAAACTGGTGATCAAGGTATTCAAGGTATTCAAGGTCCTCAAGGATTAAAAGGTGATCAAGGTATTCAGGGATTAAAGGGTGATCAAGGTATTCAAGGTCCTCAAGGATTAAAAGGTGATAAAGGCGATCAAGGCATTCAAGGATTAAATGGTGATGAGGGTGTTCAAGGCATTCAAGGATTAAAAGGAGACCAGGGGGAACAAGGTGTTCAGGGATTAAAAGGAGACCAGGGTGATACAGGTGCACGAGGCGAAGCGTTCAAAGTAGATGAATTCAATGTTATTTTAACCGATGAAAAAGTAGAACAGCTTCAAAGTACATCTGGAGCATCGCCAGAAGATTTTTATCTATTTGTTGTTTCTAGCGATATGCGTTCATCAGAAAATAAGAGTAAAATGGCTCTATTAGAAGATCTAACTTTACATGTTGTAGCCTATAATGGTAAAAATTTTGCTTCATATGGACCATTTACCGGTATTCAGGGTGAAACTGGTAAACAAGGAGACCAAGGTTTAAAAGGCGATAAAGGTGATACTGGTGATCAAGGTATTCAGGGACCTCAAGGATTAAAAGGAGATCAGGGTATCCAGGGGGTTCAAGGATTAAAAGGTGACCAAGGTCTACAGGGTGTTCAGGGAATAAAAGGAGACAAAGGAGATAAAGGCGATGAGGGTGATAAAGGTGATCAGGGCATCCAAGGTATTCAAGGTCTTAAGGGTGACCAAGGAGTTAAAGGTGATGTTGGTGTAGCAGGTGCTAAAGGTGATCAAGGTATTCAGGGGATTAAGGGGGATCAGGGAGTAAAAGGCGAAACTGGAGAAGTTGGTGCTAAAGGTGATCAAGGTGATCAAGGTATTAAAGGAGAAACTGGAGACCAAGGTATTCAAGGTATTCAGGGTGTTAAAGGAGAGAAGGGTGATAAAGGTAATTTAGGAGACAAAGGTGATACTGGTAATACTGGTCCAGTTGGTCCAGAAGGTTCTGTTGGAGCTAAAGGTGACCAAGGTATTCAAGGTATTCAAGGTATTCAAGGATTAAAAGGTGATCAAGGTATTCAAGGGTTAAAAGGAGACCAAGGTGTTATAGGCGTTAAAGGTGATGAAGGTGTTAAAGGTGATAAAGGTGATCAAGGTATTAAAGGTAATACCGGTTCACAAGGAGCGACTGGTGCTCAAGGTTTTAGAGGAATACAGGGAGTAAAAGGGGATGATGGAGATAAAGGTGAACAAGGTATTCAAGGTATTCAAGGTATTCAGGGTAATACTGGATTACAAGGATTACTTGGTCCAAAAGGTAATCAAGGTGAACAGGGAGATAAAGGTAATACTGGAGGACAAGGAGTAAAAGGAGATCAAGGTATTCAAGGTATTCAAGGAGTAAAAGGCGATAAGGGAGAACAAGGAGCAACTGGTGCTCAAGGTTTTAGAGGAATACAGGGAGTAAAAGGTGATAAAGGTAATACTGGTGAGCGTGGTGAGGCTTTTAAAGTTGATGAATTTAATGTATCTTTAACAGATGAAAAGGTTGATGATATTGCTGGTAAATCTGGCGCGTCTAATATAGACTTTTTTATATTTGTTGTTGCAAATGATGCTCGTAGTGGTGGTAAAAAGAATGAAATGAATTTATTAGATGATTTAACATTAAATGTTGTTGCTTATAATGGTTCGTCATTTATTTCATATGGTCCATTTACAGGTATTCAAGGTGAAAAAGGAAATAAGGGCGATCAAGGTATTCAAGGTATTCAAGGTATTCAAGGTTTAAAAGGAGATAAGGGTAATACAGGTTCAACCGGGGCACAGGGAGCAGTTGGAGCAAAAGGTAATATTGGATCAACTGGTGCACAAGGCGCTGTTGGTGCAAAAGGTAATATAGGATCAACTGGTGCACAAGGTGCGGTTGGAACAAACGGTAATACTGGTTCAACTGGTGCACAAGGTGCAGTTGGAGCAAAAGGTAATACTGGTTCAAATGGTATCCAAGGTATTCAAGGTATTCAAGGATTAAAAGGTAGTACTGGTTCAACCGGTGCGCAGGGTGCAGTTGGTGTAAAAGGTAATACTGGTTCAACCGGTGCGCAAGGAGCAGTTGGCGCAAAAGGAACAACTGGTTCGACAGGTGCTGAGGGTCCTGTTGGTGCAAAAGGTTCTACTGGATCAACTGGTGCTCAGGGTGCAGTTGGTTCAAAAGGAGATCGTGGCAATACAGGTTTAACAGGAGCTCAAGGTACAGCTGGTGCAAACGGTGCGAAAGGTAATACTGGCTCTACTGGGGCTCAAGGTTCTGTCGGTGCAAAGGGTGATCAAGGTATTCAAGGAGTAAAAGGTAATAATGGTTCAACTGGTGCACAAGGTGCGGTTGGCGCAAAAGGAACAACTGGTTCGACTGGTGCACAAGGTGCGGTTGGCGCAAAAGGAACAACTGGTTCGACTGGTGCCCAAGGTGTTAAAGGTACAACTGGTAATGCAGGTTCAAATGGTGCACAAGGAGCTACTGGAACAAAAGGAGATGTAGGACCAAGAGGCTTACAGGGAATTGCTGGATCAAATGGAGCAAAAGGTAATACTGGTGCTACTGGTGCTCAGGGTGCTGTTGGATCAACTGGTGCTAAAGGTAATACTGGTTCAACTGGTGCTCAGGGAGCAGTTGGATCAACTGGTGCTAAAGGTAATACTGGTTCAACTGGTGCTCAGGGTGCTGTTGGTGGACAGGGTCTTAAGGGTTCAACTGGTAATACAGGTGCTGCTGGGTCAAATGGCGCACAGGGTGCGGTTGGTTCTACTGGTGCTAAGGGTTCTACTGGTGCTCAGGGTGCTGTTGGTGGACAGGGTCTTAAGGGTTCAACTGGTAATACAGGTGCTGCTGGGTCAAATGGCGCGCAAGGTGCCGTTGGTGGACAGGGTCTTAAGGGATCAACTGGTAATACTGGTCCTACTGGTGGACAGGGAGCAAAAGGAAACACAGGTTCTGCTGGTTCAAATGGCGCACAGGGTGCGGTTGGTTCAACTGGCGCACAGGGTGCGGTTGGTTCAACTGGCGCAAAAGGTTCTACTGGTGCTCAGGGTGCTGTTGGTGGACAGGGTCTTAAAGGTTCTACTGGTTCTGCTGGGACAAATGGCTCTAATGGTGCTACTGGCGCTCAAGGTGCCGTTGGTTCTACAGGTTCTCGTGGACCAACTGGTTCTGCTGGTTCAAATGGCGCACAGGGTGCTACTGGTGGACAGGGAGCAAAAGGAAATACAGGTTCTGCTGGTTCAAATGGCGCACAGGGTGCTACTGGTGGACAGGGAGCAAAAGGAAATACAGGTTCTGCTGGTTCAAATGGCGCACAGGGTGCTGCAGGAGCAAAAGGAAATCCTGGGTCAAATGGTTCTAATGGTGCTACAGGTGCGCAGGGTGCTACAGGTTCAAGAGGTTCTACGGGTGCTCAAGGTGCTACAGGACCAGCAGGTACAGCCGGCAATACAAGTTTACTAAAAGATGGTAAAAGTTTAGGTGATCTTGTATCAATAACATATAATTCTGAACTAAATACGGTGATTTTTACTGGAAAAGATGGTAATTTTTCAGTTACTGTTCTTGGTACATTTGATGGAGGAGATAAAATTAGATAAAAAATAAACTCCAACGTACATTATATAAGAAATTAATAGGAAGAGAATAAGAAATTAATAGGAAGAGAATAAGAAATTAAGAGAGATAAATCATATATTGTATTTTCAATATATGATATAAATTACTAGATAAAATTATATAGAGTGAGCATTATCATTGTGTGTTATTCTAGCATAAATAGGGGTTTCTTCTATAATATTTTGTATATCACCATTATAATCTTCAATAGTATATTTATATGGGTATCCAGTTTTTAGAATAATATGTTCACCATCTAAGAATATATTAGGAAATGTTCTATTTTTTATTTCAGCATAAGCATCAAATACATTTGGTATATTATTATTTGCAATATTAACTGGTAATACATGAAAATCCCAATCTCTAATAATATTTACAGAATATAATTGTTCTATTGTTTCTATTTCATTATTAAAGTGATTTTTTATCTCAGTATTAGTCAATAAACTAGATAATATATCCTCGCTATCGGTTGTTATTTCTGGTTTATCTGAACCCCAATATACTTTTTGGGCTTTTAATGGGTCTTCATCAATCTCTGCTAATATATCATTACCTGTGATATTAACTTTGGCACTACTGAATCCATCGGAATTTGCTGTTATAGTGAGTGTTGGAGAGAATGATCCGATATTTTTATTGTTAGGATCATTAGCAATAATATTTCCAATATTAATATTTTTTGTTCCACTAGGTAAATTATATAAAATATTATAATTCTTATTTCTATTTTTATTTATATGTTTACCGGCATATATAATACTATTGTTTTCATATTGTAAACTATTATTTATATTTGCGGTAATATCAATAAAATACTCAGCATTTGTTTCTGGATAAGTATCTTCTATTGTTATATCTTTTTGAATAGTATGTTCTAAAACTTCATTAACTGAGAAATTATATGTTTTTACAATAATATCAATAGTATATGTTCCTGCGTCTGGAAAATCACTTCTCTCTATTAATATATCAAAATTGTAATTATTATTGAGAGAACTATTATTTTCAGGATATATAACATTATTATCGATCTGTATTTTAATTGTGCTATCCACTCTAATTTCTACTAAATCAATATTTTCGATGTTTAAAAATATATTTAAATTACCATTAGGACTTTTATATGGAATTGTTAGATCATCTATTCGAATTTCAATAAGTTTTGACATTTTAATATAATATAATAAATTATATTAAAGTATTTTAATATTATTAGATTTATTGATTTATAAATCAGAACTTTTGTGTGATATAACACCATAAACTTTAGTTGGTTGAACAATTACAGTATCATTACCAAGATAATCACTAATAGATATACCATAAAGGAATGAATCAGATGCAACTATTTTTTGATTTTCAGAAAAAATCTCAGTATTTCCTTTCTTTTCGAGAAATCGCGCGTGTTGAGAAAGAACATTATCTGTGCTAGAACTAATTGCGTTAATTTTAATTGTCCATGAATTAATCATTGATTGTTTATCATATTGATCATTTATTAGTTTAAGTTGACTAGTATATGTATTTGATAATTCAGCTGATGTAATTTTAGTATTAAGAATATCATAATCATCGGCTTCAATAGATGGTTTTAATTGACTTCCTGGCCAATATGTTTTTTGTGCTTGATTTGGATTATCAATAGCATTTGCTTCAACATCTTGACCAGAAATAGCAATATCGGATGTCATAATACCAGATGAATCACAACTGATTCTTAATGTAACTGGAAATATTCCAAGTAGATTGCTATCTGGTTCTTGAGCTTCGATTGAGCCGGCATTAACTAAAACATGAGTTTCTGATGGTAAAGAATATTTTGGATTTACAGCATCACTCATAATTATATTTATATCTTCAAGTGCATAAGCATCATCAGCATCTTTATCTGTTGCTGATGCAAGATATGTAATTTTTTTATTAATATCAAGTTCTGTCTCAATAAAGTTAGTAAATGAGACATTTCCGTCGGCTTTTGTACGAGGAGTTGTTACAACATCATACATTATAACATCATATATAAGACTATTTTTTAGCGCAGGAATACCAACACCAATTGCTTCATCTAATGTAACACTTAAACTACCAGGTAATAATAATCCAGACATTATAATATATCTAAATAATATATTTATAGCAAATAAAATAATTTAGATTAGAAATAATTTATATACATAGATTAATAATAATTTATTTTAATTAAATATTTTCATTATTTAATTAAAAATATTTAATAATGTATTAATTTACTGAGGTAAAATAACTTTGTGAGAGAGAACACCGAAGACATTTGTCGGGTTAACGATGGTTGTAGCATTACCAAGATAATCATCGATGGAAACACCGTACGAGAATGGCTGCGAAGCAACCATCTTCTGTCCCTCAGCGAATAACGCAGTATTGCCCTTTTTGCCAAGGAAACGAACATGCTGAGAGAGCACATTATCAGTCGACGAGGCAATCTCGGCAATCGAGATAGTCCAGTCTTTTACCATTTCAACATTGTTGTACTGGTTATTGATGTCTGAAAGTTCTTTAGCATAGAATGCGGATAACTGAGCGCTTGTAAGTTTGGTTTCAAGTTCATCTGCGTCATCAGCCGCAATATCGGGTCTAACCTGAGGACCAGACCAATACGCTTTCTGCGCCTGGTTGGGGTTATCAATCGCGGTGGCATCGATATCAGATCCAGTAAGAGCAATCGTCGACCTCATGACACCACTCGCATCACAGGAAACTTGTAATGTGACAGGGAACTTGCTGAGCGAAACAGAGAGGGGATCCTGCGCATCAATCTCACCAGCCTCAACCGGGATAGCCCCACCAGACGATGGAAGAGAATATAACGCATCATTCGCGTTAGTTTTGGTAACTTCGATGGCCGAGAGCGAGTAAGCATCATCAGCATCTTTGCCCGAAGCAGATGCTACATAGGATATGCGACTGTTAAGATCAAGTTTCGCTTCAATAAAATTGGTGAACGACGCAGAACCATCGGCTTTGGTACGTTCGAGAGCTTCAACCGCGTATTTGACAATAGTGTCAAGCGATGAACCGACAGCAGAGAGTGCCTGTACCGAGACAGAGAGACTTCCGGGAAGTTGGAGACCAGACATTTTATAATATCTAAAGAGAATTTTATTTTTACAGAAATTATAATTATTATAGGAATTTGTCTAAAAATAAAATTATATATCTATTTATGTAATATATTTTTTACTATTATAAAAATAATATCTATATATATATTTCCTAAATTATAATAATAATTATAATTTTATAATTATTGTATAATTATATTAATAATTAAATTTAATACCATTACTAGTGTTATGTGAAATATTTTTATATATGGAATTACATTTAATAATATTATTTTCTTTAAGTTCAATATTTAGTATTCCTGGCACGACTAATGCTGATACATTACTCATATTACATTTCCAATGTAAATCATCATCTGCTATCTTATTTGATTTACAAGTTTTTTTATGTTTATGTTTATGTTTATGTTTATGTTTATGTTTATCATTATTAACATCATTATTATTTTTGTTTGTTTTATTTTTTCGTTTTAGGAATTGGTCAGTACCTTGATATGAAATTTTACCAAATTTTTCAGGTTGAACAATATTTAGCATTCCATATACAACTAATGCTGGACCATTATTATTATTGTCGCAATATATTAGACCATCATTGTTTGACGAAAAACTATCGGTTCTAGAGATACAATCAGAACTATTATCATTTGATTCAGAACTGCTATCATTACAATGAGAACTATTATCATTTGATTCAGAACTGCTATCATTACAATGAGAACTATGATCATTTGATGATGAATTACAATTATCATCAAACATATCATCTTCTATATCTTTATATTTCTCATCTAATATTACAATGAGTTCATCATATGCTACATTCTTACCTTTTTCTTTAATAAATTCAATAACTCCTTGATATTTATCATACTCAATTTTTTTAGTATTATATAGGTAAATATACCAAGCCATGTTTATATTAAGCAATGCTTGCGCATATATAAGATTTTTTGGTTTTTTTAGGCGAATACCTACGCTACCCGCCATAGCAAATCCATTTTCATTTCCTTGACATAATGCTAATTCTGAAGAATATTTTTGTACTAATCCTTCTAATTCGCAAAGTTTTTTTCTTAAATTACATATTTCTCCTTCTAATTGTAAATCATAAAAATACATACTTCTTCCTCGAACTAAAGCATCTAAAATTCCTCTAAATAATTTTAACTTATAATCTGGTTTTGTACCAACGTTTTCGAGTTCATTATCTATAAGACAAATTAATCGTTGAAATTCTGTAAAACTAGGTAATTTATATGGACCAATATTAATATATGGATCTATAAAATTTTCATAAATATTTTCGATTTCATGTTCTGGTATAGTAGGAATAGTAAAAATTTCTTCAAATTTATTATTATATATATTTATATTTTCTTGTATTATAGTTTCTGAAATATTAATATTTTTTAAAATATCATTATCCGGTAATTTTATTAAATCTATATTGTTGTTTTGATTAGTAATTAAATTATTAGTAATTACTGCTGTTGTATAAGTAATTATTGCATCAGTAATATCTTGTATTGGTTCTATTATTACTTCTCTTGAAACATGACCAGTATTTCTATATTTAATTTGAGTTCCTAACATACTTCTAGATCTAATACGTTTTGGCATATTATTTATTAAATTATTAAATTATTATAATTAAATTGAATAATTTAATTAAAAATAATATATATAATTATAATATATGAACATTTGTTTAATAGAAGAAGAAGATACGCATAACAAATTATTATTAGCAACACTTATTAGTATAGATTTTTTATATAAAAATTATAATGTTTTAATTGCTTGCTCTGAAAAAACGAAGAAATATATATTAAATTTTCCGTTAAAATATATTGGAAATATTAATTGGTTAATTTTAGATGATTTAGATGATAATAATATAAGATATTCAAAAAATTTAATACTAGCAATGAAACATGCAATTAATTTATTTGGTGATGCTCTCTATATTGATTGTAGAATAAATATTATAAATAAGATTAACATAAATGAAGATATAAAAAATCAAGGAATTGGATTTATTTCTAGATCAGTTGGATATATGGAAAGTAATATTGAGCAAAAATATATTACAAATCTTTTATATATAAAAGATATTAAATATATTAATATTATTGATAATTTTTATAGAGAGAATATTGAAGAATGGGATAATTATTTAATTGATAATTTTTCGATTGATGAATTAAGAAATATTAATAAAAAAATAGTTGGATTTAACTTAAAATTACCAACATTTCTTAAAAACGAATATAAATTAGATAAATTTCTTCCACATGAAACACTAATTTCTACAGAAGATTTTTTTGCAATAAATGATAAAATTCGTTTAAAAGATATAACACTAGCCTGGGAAATACCAAAAAATCTTGTCAAAGAACGCGATAATAATATTGATATAAAAGTTTATAATGATTTATCCAATAATGATTTATCCAATAATGATTTATCCAATAATGATTTATCCAATAATGATTTATCCAATAATGATTTATCCAATAATGATTTATCCAATAATGATTTATCCAATAATGAAATAATTGCTAAAGAAGAAGAAGAAGATACCAGTTTAGTAAAAATTTGTTCTTTAAATATACGATCGTGTCAAATAGATAATCAGATTGTTGCTGTTAATAAAGAAATGTATAGTAGAATGGCAAATTATAATATTATTTATATGCTATTAATTAATCTAAAATATGCTAGTAGTAAGATTGAATTTGTTATGCCAAAACGAGAAGGAATAGGAATTTGGGATAGAACAGATGATCCACCTGGATTATATGAATTAATAGATATGATAACTGAAGAAAATGATTATTTTGGTAAAATAGAAGCAGCAGTTGATTATTTTTCATTTACAAATTTTATTATAACTGATAAACCATCATATTATTGGTTAAATAATAATGTAAGAAAATATTCTGGATTTTTCTTATGTAATTACGACGATTCGTTAGATATTGCAATAAATAAAATAAATATACCATCACATTTTGGTTTTTATTATAGTGATTATCCAAAATTACTAGAAGAATATTCAGAAAAAAATATAGAAAAATCAAGATTTTGTATTGAAATATATAAAAATAAAATTATAGAATATGAATTATCTAAACGACAAACATCATTACATCAAAAAAATATAATTAATATTTCATCTGCTGAAGAAAAATTAAGAATTATAGGAGAGTCGGAATTTGTTTTATTTGATAATATTGATATAAATCTTTTCGCAAACTGTTTTGGATTAAAATCAGTACCAGTATTAAAAAATACATGTATAAGTAATTTTAAAGATAAAAATATTTATATGTTAAATTGTAATACAAATTATATAATTGAACCAGTAAAATGGGATAATACAATAAATTATAGAGAGATTATTACGAATAATAATACGTGTTTTTATAATGAATATATTGTTCATAATAAAGTATTAAATACTATATTAAAAACTATTTTTAATATTTGTCAAGAAAAATTTAATTTATAGTTGATTTTTATATGAAGAATTTATTGTTTCAATTTCAAGATTAATAATAATATCATTATTATTTAAATTAATTACTTTTCCATTTTCATCTAATAATCTTATTTTTAATTTACTAATTTTAACAGGTCCAAAATATTTTCTAGTTTTAAATACTCTATCAGACGAATCTTCAAAAATAATACTAAAATATTCTGATGTATTAGGTATTCTTCCTAATATATTAAATATGCTATAATTAAATTTTGACATATAATTATTCTTGAATTGTGTATTACTTCTAAATACTTCACTTTGATTTTTATTAAAATCATCTACTTCTAACAAAAAATAATGTGTACCAACTAAATTTGCTACAGCCTCGGGATTAAATCCTATATTTAATATATTATTTGATGTATCTTGATAATATGGTAAATAACCATTTTTACAATTAAAAGAATATGTATACTTACTTGAATCATTACAATAATTATCTGTTGTATTATTACAAATATAATTACAATTATTGCTATTTTGTAATATTATTTTAAAAAAAGAATAATATAAATTTCTATATCCTAATAACCATCCTAAATTTAAAAATGCTGGTCTATTTGATGAAATATTATCAGAAAAATTTATATTAAATCCCCAGTTATATCCAGTAGCAGGAGAAATTCCTGGAGGAGAATAAAGAGAAAAATTAACTTTGCCCTTAATTTCATCATATGTTAATTGAATCAAATTATAGTACGGTGTAGCATTATTAAGATTTAATAAATCATTAATAGTATCAATAAGAGTAATTATATTATATGCGCCTTCTGGTACAATAAATTGTTCTGTAAATATAGTATTTTGATCTATAGTATTGGTTAATATATCATATTGAAAAAATTCTATAAAAAATCGATCACTTTGTAAATATTCTGAAATTGAATAATATGAATTTATTAATTCCATAGATGCCAATTTTATTGAAACAACATTATTATATGGTTCATTTAGTTCAACAGTAAAATCTGTGCTTGAGTTTTTAGAATAATTATCTCTAAATTTACTATTTATTGTTAATAATGACGTAATGGTTTCTCTCTTTATAGGATTAACAATTCCTTCAACAAAGTTATTTTTATTTATATTGATTGCATAATTATCAGGTATAGATTCTCTAATACTACCAGGTATTAATTCTCTATTTAAAATATTATTATTACTATTATTATTATTATTATTATTACTATTATTATTATTACTATTATTATTATTACTATTATTATTATTAATACTATTAATAATTTTTATAGCAGATTTTGAATAAAAGTCAATAAGTTCTGATTTATTTTTTTCATCTAATTTATCATGATTATTAGTAATTATTTTTAATGATTTAGATAAAGAAGATTCTATATTTTCCTGATTAATATTATCTTTATCAATATTATATATTGATAATAGTTCTTCTAAAGAATAATTTTCTATATTATAATCCATTTGTATTTTATATACAAATTATATTATATAAATTTTATATTATATAAAATTTATATATTAAAATTTATTTAGTTCGAGTAGGCTAAGCCACCCATACCGGACATGATACGGAGGACATTGTAGTTGGTCGCATATACACGGACTTTCGCGGTGTTGGTGCCCTGAACAGTTGCGTTCGAGAGGACAAGCTGGAGGGTCGCATTATCGATACGCGAGAAATTGCAGGTGCCAGATGGCTGGTGTTCTTCTGGGCGGAGCGCGAACGAGTAAACATTGATGCCGCTGTCTGGGGAGCGGGTGTGGTGCTGGTATGGCTGGACGAGATCGAAGTACGAACCTTCACGCTCGGAGAAGCGGTCCTGGCCATTGAGCTGGAGTTTCGCAGTGACAACTGGATTCTCACCCCAGCAGTGGAGGTCAAGCGATGTTTCAGTAAGAACAAATGTACCTGCATCAGATACACCGGAATCTTCTTCTACATCAAAATTGGGGTTCGCGTAAGATGAAGATGGCCATGGGTTAACAGTCGACATATCCCCGGCACCAGCATCTTCAAACTGATTTCCAGAGATAAATGCCTGAGTACCATTAACAGATTGTGGCCCACCAAACGAGTGAACCGCGTTGGGGAGTACATCAATCGCGTCAGTGTAATTGAATGGCTGCGCACCAAGAACATTGTTAAGCTCAGTTCCACATTCTAACGAGGCACAATAATCAACATTCGCGTCGGGCTGAACAACAAAGACTAATTCTTTGCATGGATGATTGAAGTTAAGTTTGATTTTGTTCGAGGACGAACCAACCGATTCATCACCTGTGAACTGAAGCTGTTCAATAAGGTATTCGTGGGGGTTCTGCGCCATACGTCTGCGCTCATCGGTGTCAAGGAAGACATAGTCAACATAGAGCGATGCAGCAACAAGCGACTGCGAATATGCGCCACGGGCAGATTTGCACTTGTTGCTTGTTCCAGTAGTAAGATTATCCATTGCCCATAAGCATTCATCAATGGGACGAAGGTCAAGGTTGACTTTAATTTCGTGGTACTGGAGCGCGATTAATGGAAGCGCAAGTCCTGGATTGCGGCAATACCAGAACTGGAGTGGGACGTAGAGAGTAGTTTCTGGGAGCGCATTACGGGGAGCGCAAACCTGGCGGGGCGCGTTCGATGCACATGGACCATCAACACCGGCAAACGATGGGTCAGTGATGAAGGTAAGCTGGCTGGTATTACCAACCATCTTGTTGTACCCACGCTGCTGTTCCGAAGTGAGGGTAAGCTGATTCCAGATGTGCATCCAATCACCATACTGGCGATCGATGCGCTGACCACCAATCTCAACTTCAACCTGGGAAACAAGCTGTTCTCCGGGGAAATCTAACCAGCGGGCGTATTTTGCCTGAGACTGGCCGACTTCGGGTAATGTAACCTGTAAGTATGTGCGGTATGCTAAATCACCGTTACGGCTAACAGTGCAGGTGACACGGCGGCCGAAATCAGCCTGGCCGTTGAAAGTTTGTTCGATGGATTCCATCGAGAAATTTGTGTAGCGACGGTAGGTAACCTTCCAGAAAGTAATCTGGGGATTTCCAGTAAGATAGACATCCTGGGCGCCATAGGCGACGAGCTGCATTAAACCACCTCCCATTATTTATAATATTGCTAAAGAAAATAATTTTTTGAATTTTAATTTAATTAATTAAATTAATTAAATTAATTATTATGTATTAAATTAATTATTATGTGTTAAATTAATTTATAGATGTTATATTATCTGTCTTTATATTGGTTTCTAAAAAATTGCGTAAATAACTATCTAAATATACTTCTTTTTTTTCTTCGTGATTTTTGATAAATATATATTTATCATTCGTTTTTTTTATATGCCATCCATTTTCTAATGCATTATAAATAAATATCATTTTTTGTAAATTAATATTATCTATTTTTATATTTTCTGGAATCATAATATTAATATTCATTAATAATTATTATAGAAATAATATATTGTATAATATCTTAAATAATTAATACTAGAAAATTTAATATTAAATAATATATATTTATATTTATATTAGTATTTATATGTCAAATTTCAAATTAAAAAATTTAAAAAAAGTATTAGTAAAAAATAATGAATCACTAGATTCTAAACACGATACTTTTTTAAAAGAATTTTATAATGAACAAAATATTTTATTGCCAAAATTAATAGATTCTAGATTAAAATTATCTGATAAATTTAAATCTAAATCAATATCATTTGATGAAAAATTAGATATTAAATCTAAAATCAAAGATATTGATGCTAAAATAAATAAAATTAAAACAAATAAGAAAGAATATTTGTTAAATAATTCTCAATATATTTTTCAATATTTTGAAGATAAAAAAAATATTTCTGAAGGAAATAATAAACCAAAATTATTAGATGAATTTTTTAATATTAAAGATAATAGTAATAATGAAAATTCAAAAGTATCAATGAGTAATATCCAAAAATATTTAAGTAATGTTGATATTAATTATCTAGATATAAATAATTTTATTAATCCAATAAATATATGTAAATCTTGCAATGATGGCGAATTAATTCGCATTGAACATGAAGGTATTATGGTTTGTAATAAATGTGGAATAAATGTAAAATTTTTGATAGATAATGATAAACCAACATATAAAGAACCTCCTAAAGAAGTATGTTTCTATGCATATAAAAGAATAAATCATTTTAGAGAGATTTTGGCTCAATTTCAAGCAAAAGAAACAACTCTAATACCTGATGATATAATAGAAAATATTAAATTACAAATTAAAAAAGAAAGATTGGACATAAAATCTCTAAATAATAAAGATATGAAAGAATTATTAAAAAAATTAAAATATAATAAATATTATGAGCATATACCATTTATAAAAGATAAATTGGGTGTAAAACCACCCATTATGAGTCCCGAATTAGAAGAAACATTATGTAATTTATTTATAGAAATCCAAATACCATATGCAAAATATTGTCCAGAAGATCGAGTTAATTTTTTAAATTATTATTATACTATATATAAATTGTGTGAATTGTTAGATCAAATGCAATTTTTACCATATTTTCAAATGTTAAAAGATACAGAAAAAAGAATAGAACAAGATGAAATATGGAAAAATATTTGTGCTGATTTAGATTGGAAATTTATACCTACTATATAAGGAGATACCTCTTAAATCCCCTTTTATTTACAATTACATCGAAATTCACATTGAGAACGAAAACAACAATCAACATTTGTGCTTGATGAAGATTTTTTATAACTATCCTGATTTTCATAATACGCGCGACAAAGTGCTCGAATATAATGACGGCATGGGCATGTACATTCATTTTTATCTACATATCTAAATGGTGTTTTTTGTTGTTGATACGAATTTACTAAATCACATGATGTATTTAGTTTATGTCTTTCACAACAATTACATGCAACCAATGCTTTAATATATGTGTTAAAATCAACACTATATAAATTTAAGATATCTTCGAAAGAATGTGTAGTATACTTTTCAGAAAATTCTTGAGAATATTCTTCCATTATATTTAAACATTCTTCGGTAGATAAAGCCATTATAAATAATAATATAATATAAAATATATTATATTATATCAATTTTATTATATGTTATTAATATTTTATAATATTATAAAAGATTAATAGAAAATGTATGAAATATAATTAAATAAAGATTATTATGATAAAGTCATTAATTTGCTATATTAAAGCAATGCAATTGTTTGGCCGCGTTTATCAAATATCTGTTTATCTTTTGATCGTTGATTACAAAAACTACATTGTGGAATACAGTTTGCTTCTGTTAATTCTTTTCTCGGATCCATATGGCCTTTTTGTAGTTTAGTTATTTCTGATTTTTTCCATCGCATAGGTTTACCTTCTTCCGAACCACAATTAACACATTGATAATCATATTCTTTTAGAAGAGCATTCCATATATCTGAAGTTAGACGAATAACCCTTTTCTCTCTAATAAAAGCTGGTGTTGGTTTTTTAATTGAAACTAGACTATGTTTAAATCTACCATCTTTTACAATATGAAATCCCTTTTGGGTTGATAGATGTCTTACTTGAAGAGGGTCTGTTCCAGTTAATATAAATCCCTTATTAACTACAAAATTCTTAATTTGATCAATATGTATAGATTTTTCAAGATTCATATATAAATACAAAAGAGCACAACCAAGATGGGTATCTTGTTTCATAAGTTTTACGCCATGGGATTTTAAATGTAATTCCCATTCTTGATGAAGATTTGCATAGCAAATATTTTCAGCATCAGTATAATTTTGTATAGTATTTTTAGTCATTATCCTTTCTATTATTATAAAATTAAGTATTAAAATAAATCAATTTTAATATATTAAAATATTAATAATAATATTTAAAAAAATTGAAAATTACTAATTCCGAAGAGAGAGAGAGAGAGAAAATACTGAAAATATATAAAACAACACAGAAATATGTGTCTTATAAGTGTCGAAAATAATACATGCTCAATATGTGATAGAAAAGAACTATTATGGAATTTAGATTATTCAAAAACACAAATGGAAATGTTTAAATGTGGTCATGGAACTTGTAAACAATGTTATATACAAATGCAACTATTAAATATAAAACAAGATAAAAGTTTTTCATGTTCTCAATGTGGAGAACATGAACAACTATATAGAAGCGGAAGATTATTTACAAATGATACTAAATCATGGACTACTTTTGCAGAATGGTATGCAGATTATCATGAATATATTAAACTAGGTCTTGCAAATAATGTAGTAAAAAATACAGTATTTGGAAAACAATTATTACGAATTATGAAAGAAGTTAAATCATCTAAAAAAAAGAAAAGTAGAAAAGTAGAAAAAGTAGAAAAGTAGAAAAGTAGAAAAAGTAGAAAAGTAGAAAAGTAGAAAGTAGAAAAACTAGATAAAAATATATATGAATTTTAATTATAACGAATATGAGCTTTTTTTAGTAAATAATAAAATCGTTGAATAAAATAAGTTATATACATTTCTGCAAATAATGATAATGATAATAAACAAATTTTTTGTGTTGTAGGATTTAAAACAATTAAATATTTTTGATCTAATTGTATAATATATTTATATTTATGTGTAGCAAACGAAATAATATAGAATGTAGTAAATCCAAATTTAAATATACTTTGAATATATTTATAAATTAGATATCCAACTAGTCCCTGTCTATTATAAGTAATTGTAGAAAAATAACCTGACATGGATATAATAGCAACAAAAAACCCAAAAATATAATAACTATTTATTATAAAAAATATATTAATTATAAAATCTGCTAAACAGATAAATCGGATTAATATAGCATTACATTCTAATTGTATTGCTTTATTAATATCATCAGCAAATATTGTTATATGTTCTCCATCGAGTTCTATCTCTTGATATTCTTCTGCAGATTCCTCATCATTTAATATAGATTTATGTAAATATGGATTATTTTTATTTTTTATTTGTGAAGTAGTATAATATTGTAAATCTCCATCGGGAGCCAGAACTGCACCAGATAATGGTTTTAAAATAGATATTTGTTTTTCAGACATTATAATATTAATATATATATTTTTGTGTTTTTCTTTAAATTCTAAAAAATAATAACTTATGTAAAGAATTTAAAGAAAATCGTTAAAGAGACTTAATAATATAAATAAGCGTTTGTTATCAATATAGTAGTTATTTAAAGCGATGGGAAACCAACAAGGTTGGCACCTATACCGAAACCGGCACCCGATCGCGCAGATTCCGCTAAACTAGGAAGGTACATATCTAAGATACTAAAGGTAGCCGCCGCAGTTAATGCAATTAATAGACATTCGTCAAGTTTTAAACGTTTAGATGGAATGACATATGCAGCAATAGCAACAATTAGGCCTTCAACAAGATATTTAAGGGCGCGTTTTACTAATTCTCCAAGATCTAAAAATCCTCCAAGTGACATATTATAATAAATATATAGAAAAAAATAATATATATTATTAAAAAAAACTTAAATGATAAATATAATAAAATAATATAATGTCAAATCAATCATTTATAAAAAAAGATGATCCTAAATATATTGATTTATTAGATGAAGATATGCCAGTTGCCGGTCAAAAATTTGTTTGTTTATCATTTTTATCACCTGAAAAAATTTTAAAACAAAAAGAATTATATTTTTTAGATAATTTTCTTAAACAATATGATTTAAAAAAATCATTAGAGAAATTTACACAATTTCTAAATTTTGTATCATATAAGTATAAATTAGATTTTGAAAAACTAACCAAAGATCTAAATGAATTTGCTGATGAAGAAAAAGATAAATTATATTTAACAACACTAGAAGATGAATATAAAACATACATTGATAACCATGAAGAGAGTTTAGAACAAGCATTTAATGAAGAACATAATTTTCAAACATCAACACGTGGTATTAAAGTTCGTGGTTCATATCCTTCCCAACAAGAAGCTGAAATTCGCTGTAAAATGTTAAGAGAATTAGATTCAAATCATGATGTATTTGTTGGTCCAGTTGGTACATGGATGCCATGGGATCCTGAAGCATATAAAACAGGGCGTGTTGAATATCTTGAAGATGAATTAAATCAACTAATGAATGAAAAACAAACAAATGAAAAACAAGCAAAAGAAGCATTTGAAAAGCGTCTAAAAGACGCTCGCAGAGCGGCAATAGAAGAGAATATTGAAAAAGCGAAAACTAGTGGAAATGTTTTAACACAAACAATTGATAAAGATGGTAATCTCATCAATATTAAGAATATGAATATAACAGAAAATGCATTATTATCAAATAATGAAGAGGTATCATCAGATACTATTAAGAAAGAATTATTTGAGAGTGATGATATTGTTATGGATAAAAATACAGATCATGGATTAAGTAAATTATCGCTAGAAGAGAAGGATAATACAATGAACTCTGAAAATAGAGATAATAAATATGATGTAGAGAGAGAAAATGAGGAAAATGAGGAAAATGAGGAAAATGAGGAAAATTATGAGGAAGTAAACTAAAATTCTAAAATTTCATAAAATTTTATATTAAATAAAATTGAAATATTTAATATAAAAATATTTAATATTAATATTAATATGGAAACTTCTTTGCATAACTTAGTTTCTTCAAAAAATCAGACTAAAATATGGAAATATGCACAAGAATGGTTTAAAAATGGTAAACATAATGAATGTGAATGCCATCAATTAGCCACACTATCTGATATAATTAATCAGAAAATTAACAAGACACATATGCGTTTACATTTGAAAGATTATATTTTAGTTGAAAAAAATAGACCAATGAATGAACGATTTGGATTTAATTATACAGAAAATCTAGATGGTGTATGGGAAAAAAATAATAAACATAATAATTCAAATAAAACAAAATTTTATCTTAACTTAAAGATGATAACTGATCAGGGTGGTGCTCAAAATCGGTCATTTAGAGAGGTATATTGGTATATTGAAGCTCAATATAATTATTTGCTTAATTTTCCGGATTCAAATACTTATTTTGTGAATATTTGTGATGGAGATACTGGATATAAATATATTTATCAAAATTTTGATGATGAGAAAGCATCATTAAAAGACATACAATTAGATAAAAAATATAGTACTATTAAAAATAAAATATATATAGGAGATATGTATAATTTTAATAATTGGTATACTAAAATAGAATAATTATTGAGAAATTATATAATTACAAATTCTAAATGCTAAATCAAACGATATTCTTTTACGAGCAATACTATTACTTTCTCTATAATTAGTTAGGAATAACGAATTATATTTTGTTCTTTGTTCTAGAATATAATTATTTAATTTTTCTACTAGTATTATTTGATTTGATAGGGATAGTTTTTTATTTATTACTAATGTAGCATAACTACGCGCCGATAATTTTTCGGTAGTATCAATAAATTTATCTTTATCATCAACAATTTTAAAACCTAATTTATTATCTACACTATCATCTATACATTTTAATAAAATATTAGTTATATTATCTTTATTTTTTGTCAATTTAGTTGCTCGTTCAACTTTATATTCGCTATTTATGGGAAGCATATAAATTTCACCGCCAATTATGTAATTATTCTCTTTTGTTAAAGAAATTTCAATTATTTTATTTGAAGGATATATATATGTTTTAATTATATTAGAATTATTATTTGAACCATTACAAAATTTATTTGTCATAAAATAAATACTACATACAGTATAACTAGTATCATCAAATACTCGTTCTTCAAAAATATTTATTACATTTATAGTAAATTTATTTAAAAATTGTTCTCTTAATTCAATATCTCCTTTACGAATAGAACATATAAAATTTAATGGAATAATTATAATTCCACCCCAACATTTACTATTAATTAAATTAATAATAAAACATTTATATAAATCATTACAATCATATTTATCATATAATTCTTTATCATTATTTTTATTTCTTGCAAGATATGGGGGATTTGTTAAAACAAATTTATTATCATAACATGGTGGATTTTTTAAAGTATCGCGTCTTATAGCATTTTTATATTTTGGATCTATATCATATAATTCTAATGTATAATCATCCTTATTTATAATAAAATTTAATAAATCACCATTTCCAACAAATGGTTCTATAATTATTTTAATCTTATCTGGCAATATCATATTTTGAAGTATATAATTATAATTTGTTGTATAAAATTGTCCTAACTTTGATTTTGACATTTCTATATTATTTTATTAACATAATTAATAGAAATCAATTTTTATATTAATTATTTTTTACTTAAAATTAATTAAATAAGTAAAAAATTAAATATTTATTCAATTTGTGATGAACCAGCCGATTCAGCTAATAATGGTTGATATGTTGGTGTTTGGCTTAAATGATTATTTCCAGAAACAGCTTCCATATTAGCAACCATATCTTGTTCTAAAGTATTCAATGTTTTTAATTTATCCGATATAACAACATCAGTATTCGATTCAGTATTATTATAGTACTGAATAGTTTTATCTATATTACTTAAATTTGGTTTTAAAGATTTTCTGATAACTTCGAATGCAACTAATGCAAAAAGAATTGCTACAAATATATTTACATTCATAAATAAACTACAAAAAATTACAACTGCAACAACTACTGCTAATATTAATGAAATATTTTGTAGAATAATATCTGCTGGAACTGGAGTACCTAAATATAAATATACCATTAATACTGCTCCTAAAAATAAAGAAAGTGTATTTTTATTTTGCAATAAATTTTTTGATTTAGCCATTATATATATTAAATATTTATTATAATTTTAAAAGTATTAATTTTAAGATAGATGTTCTATATTTTATTACTTCTGTAAATATATATTATAAAATTGAAATAAACCTATATACATATAATAATAATAATAATAATGTCTCACAATACTTATTTAGGTCAAAAAGGCTATTCTATATATAAAAAATCTCTAAGTTTAAAAGAACAAGTATATATTAGACAAGAACTAACGGTAAAAGCATATATACCTAAATCACCTGTACAACCACCAGCATATCCTATTTACCGTGAATCATCTAATAAATTTTATATACCCCGTTATTTTGGAATTTCTACATTTGGTATTCCTAATGAATGTAGAATTTCTAAAGGAATTCCTATTAATATAAAATTTGAAGGTAAATTAAGGGAAAATCAGCAAAAAATCGTTGAAAAATTTATAAACCATATTAAATCTTGTGATATAAATTCTGGTGGTGGTGGTTTACTTGACCTTCATACTGGTTTTGGTAAAACCGTTTTAGGATTAAATATTCTAGCACAAATTGGTCTTAAAACATTAATTATTGTTCATAAAGGATTTCTAGTAGATCAATGGATAGAACGAATTACGCAATTTTTACCGGCAGCACGAGTAGGTAAAATTCAAGCTCAAGTAATAGATACCGAAGATAAAGATATAGTAATTGGTATGCTACAATCGTTATCAATGAAAGAATATCCAGATGATCAGTTTGCTGAATTTGGATTAACAATTTTAGATGAAATTCATCATCTTAGCGCAGAGGTATTTTGCAGAGCCTTGCAAAAAATTTGTACTATCTACACATTGGGATTAAGCGCAACAATGAATCGTAAAGATGGTTTATCAAAAGTATTTAAAATGTTTATAGGTGATATTATTCATAAAGAGAAACGCGATGATGAAACAAAGGTTATTGTCAAAGCAATAGATTTTAAAACTGAAGATGAAGAATTTAATGAAATGGAATATGATTATAGAGGAAATGCAAAATATAGTACAATGATTAGTAAATTATGTAATTTTAACATTCGATCAGAATTAATTATAAATGTTATAATTAATGAATTAAAAATTAATCCAAATCAACAAGTTATGATATTAGGTCATAATAAAGTTTTGCTAGTTTATTTATATAAAGCAATTGAATATAGAAAGTTTGCTTCGGTAGGATATTATATTGGTGGTATGAAACAAGTTGATTTAAAAATTAGTGAAACAAAACAAATAATTATTGCTACATATTCGATGGCTTCAGAAGGATTAGATATTAAAACATTAACAACATTAGTTTTAGCAACACCAAAAACTGATATTGAACAAGCTGTTGGAAGAATTCTTAGAGTAAAAGATAATAACCCATTGATTATTGATATAATTGATCAACATGATATATTTAAGAAACAATGGGCTAAACGCAGGGCATTTTATCAAAAAAATAATTATAAAATTATGCATACAGATAATTATAATAGAGGCAATCCGAATTGGACCGAAATATCTAAAAAAGCAAAAGATAGGGAAAAAACAAATACACACGATATTCTTGAAACAGATAATTTAAATGAACTTATTAAAGGAAAATGTATGATTTCTATAAACATTTAAACTATTTATAATCCATACATTGGTATTTTGGTTAGCATAGTATGGTCATAAAATAATGATATTAGAGAAAATATTATAGATACAATAATATAACCGGGTTGTTTTATCCAAAATGGTACACGCATATTCATTAAATCTCTCATAGTTCCACCACCATTAGCGGTTAATATACCTGCTAAAAATGCAACTAATAAAGAATCACCACTATGTAAAGCTACTTTTGTTCCACTAAAAGCAAACACACATGTAGATATATAATTTAAAACTAAAGATATTGTTATATTATTCATTTATAATATATTATAAAATAATATATATTATATTCTGCAAAAGTAGTATTTATTTTGTATTATGTTTTTTCATAGCTAAATAATTATAATATGTTAAAATTGCAAACGATATTATACCAATTATAGTACTAATAACAGATAACCATCCATGTGAATGAAAATATGCCATACATATTTGATTTGGTATTTTAAGAAACAACATTATCATTAACGATAATGATAAAGCGATTGATGCAGGTTCTTCGTTTTTTACACTTATAATTTATTTATAAGTACCAATGATAGCCACTAATAATGCTATTACATAAAGATACCAGCTATATTTCATAAATTTTGATGAACACTTCATTATAATAATTAATTATTATTATTATTATTATTATTATTATTATTTATATTTTTCTAATTCTTTTATTTCTCTCTTTAATAATAGTTTCTCTCCAAACTTAACACATTCGATTGGTTTCCATTTTCTGAATTTATTAATATAAATACATTTCATATATACTATTTTTTTAAGATTAACAAATTTATCTTCATTAATATTTTCAAATTCTTCTTCATCATCACTTTCTTCTAATAAATCTAAATTTCGATTTTCCTTAATATTTCTAAATATTGAATTCATTAATACGCTTGTTTTATAATCGGGAACACATGCTATATTATAAAAATCTGAATTGTTATCTAGACAATATAAATTATATATATCTGATGTTATATCTGCATTTACTTTAAATATACATTCCTTATATTGATAATTTTTATTTTTATTTAATAATAAACCATTATCTATACTAGAATAATAATTACGAAATAATATACCTTTTATAGAATATGATAATTCTGGTATTTTAGCAAATGCATTTTTTATACAATTTGTAAAGTATGGCAATCCAAATATAATAAATTTATTAGTATATGCAATTTGTCGTATTTCATTATCAAAAATATTTTTTAATATTTTTAATCTATCTATATACATCGATTTCTCATTATTTTCTATATTATACACGTTTTTTCCTTTATAATAATATATATCCTCACATGTAATATATCTTTCTTTATTATCTATAAAATATGTTCCATAAATAATAGTACCATATGATAATTTCTTATCATAAGATAAAACTATTTCTTCAACTCTTATAATATTATTATAATTATTTAAATGCATAATTACACATAAATTCCGATTATTATAATATGTAAACCATGCAAAAACTTTAATTCCTGTTGGAATTAAAATATATAAATCTGTTTGAACCTTCTTATGTAAGATTGTTTCATAGGAAAGTTCGATTTTTGGAAATTTATTAATAAAATATCTAGAATCAATCATAATAATATATATATTTATATACATAAATTTATATATTTAAATCATTTATAGATAAAATAATATTGTAATAAACTCTTCTTCATAATTCTGAATACATATTATTTGAAAAGTTATTATTAATATCTTGAAAACCTGTTTGACTATTTTGACTATTTTGACTATTTTGACTATTTTGATTTAATTCATTAAAAAAATTTTTTAATTCGTTTTTCATTTCTTTTGTATTTATATTATTATTATTCATAGAGGATAGTTTTATTGTATTATTATCATTATTATTTGTATTATTATTTGTATTATCATTTAATGTTTTTTCTATATCTTTATATATTTGAGATGGTTGATGTACTAAATCTTTTACAATAGGAACTGTTAATGTATTTTTAAAAAAGAAATATAAATGATGCATTAATAATATTAATATTAATGAAATAATAGCCCATTTTATAATACCAGTAATCATTATTATATATTATTAACATTGTTTAATGTTGTTTATTAACGAAAGATATTCTATTATATTATCTTTTAAATTTTTATCTAAATTTTTTTCATTTGTACTAAAATATATATTATTAATTTCACTCAATATATTTTGGTCTAGATTTTTTAACTCGTTATTATATTCAATTATTAATGAAATTTTAGATTTATTATTTAATTTATATTCTATTTGTTTTATATTATGTATTATATGATCATATGGAATATAATATATATCTTTTATAAATTCATATTTACTTTTATCTATTAAAAAAGTAAATTTATTATAATTAATTTTTTCTATAGGACAATCTTTCGGTATTAATTTCATAATATTATTATTTTGTATTCTAAATATTCCTTCTAATGAATAAATATTCTTATATTCTATTATTTTTGTTTGATCAAACTTTTTAAAGTTTGATTGAATAAACTTTTTAAATTCTATATTATCTATAAATATTCGCATAATATTTATTATTCTATATTATAAGTATAAACTATTTAAACTTATTCTATAGTCAATAATTAATATGGTACAAGTTTTAAAAATAGAAAAAAATGGTGATATTAATTATATAAATATAGATACTATTACAGAATTATATAAAAAATGTGGATTTCGAAAAGATATAGGATTTGATAAAATTACTAGTTGGAAAATAAATGAAAAAAGTAATAATAATATAGAACTATGGGGAAGAACATTTGGTAAAAAAAATTTAAAAAATACTTATAAATTTCCAGAATCCTTAAATAAAAAAATTTATGGTAATTGTAGTATTATTTATAAAGAGGAAGAAGAAATAACTAATTTAACACAAGAAATTTGGAATAAAATATATATTGAAAATAAATTTATACCATATACAAATGACATTCATAATATAATTTCTGATAATATCCATAATAAAGAAGATAAAGATGAATATAAAGATAGTCATAATGAAAATAATGAAGAAAAAGAAGAAAAAAAAGAAGATGAAGAAGATGAAGAAGAAGAAGAAGAAGAAGATGATGATGATGATGACACTATATCTGATATGGATTGCATATCTTTATCAGATAATTCAGAATTAGAAGAAGAATCTTACATATATTCCAGCGAAGAAGAAATATAAATTATAACTTAAAATTGTAATTATAACTAAAATTGAAATAAATATAAATTATCATAATTAATATATTAATAATGATAATCGATGACTCAAAGAAATTTCGCGATAATGTTAAAAAAAAGTTAAGTATGATATTAAATAATGATAGTTATGGAAATAATCTTGAGCGAGGTATCTATAATAAAACAATTCAAGATGCAAATGAAAAACATATTATAAAAAAATGGACTAATATGTATTTTGTATTATTATATATAAATATATTTAAAATGATATATATTAATTTAAAGCATAATAATGTATTATCACTGATTATAAATAAGAAAATTAAACCACATGAATTAGCATTTATGACACATCAAGAAATTCTTCCAGAAAAATGGAATACATTAATTAATGATCTTAAAATTAAAAATCAAAATAAATATACACCAAAAATAGAAGCATCTACTGATAATTTTACATGTTATAAATGTAAATCTAAAGAATGTAGTTATTATCAATTACAAACCCGCAGCGCAGATGAACCAATGACAACATTTGTAACATGTATTTCATGTGGAACTAGATGGAAATGTTAATAAGAAGACTCTTAAACCCTAGTTATTTATTTTATTTAGATGAAGGTTCATAATAGCGAATACTTCGAGACATGCTCTTTTGTGTTGAAGATGTTCCTTCTTTATAGTTGTTCTAAATCCTGTAATTTCCAATATTCAGATTGATTATTCGGAAGTGGGCGACGAATAATTACTGGAATTTTTTTTGCTGTTAATTCTAATTCTGAAATAATAGATCCATCTATAATATTTTCTGGAACAGTAATATATGGTTTTGCACCCATATTAATTTGGCTAGTGCGTTGACCTAAAATTTTTGTTTTTTCATATTTTGTAAGAAATGGTAATGTTTTATGATTATTATCTATAATATTATTATTTGAATCGCGTGTAATTTTAGTTAAATATTCAATTTCAATAGAGTTTCTAGTTATACATTCTGGGTGATATTTATTAATATATACATCTCGATCTTGAGCATTAAATTTTTGTAAATAATCTTCTTCATCGCTTTCTATATCTGAATTTATTGGACTAATTTGTTCATCAGAATTAAATATATTAGATTTAGAATATTCTACATCTATTCCTATACTTTTATTTTTATTTGTACCAGGATTAACATCAACACCATCAATATCATCATCATCATCATCATCATCATCATCATTATCTTCTGCGTCATCGGCGTCATCTACATTATCGTCATCATCTTCTACAGCTTCATTGCCAGTTTTTTCTGGTTCATTTGCATCATCATCATCATCATCATCATCATCATCATCTGTATCAGCATCTGCATCAGAATATAATTTATTTAAAATTTTCATATTTTTTTTTTTACTAAATGTTTTTTTACTATCAATAGATTCTTTAATCAATTCAGAATCAGATAATTCATCTAATTCTGAAAGATCTGAAGTTTCATCTAAATCACTCATTTATAATATTAAATAGAAAATACTTTAAATTAGTTCAATTTTATAAAATATATATATAAATTAATTCTCATTTGTTTTCCAAATTTTATTACATAATGTACACATATATATGTATTTCATATTTTTATCATCATATCTTAAATAAATTACTTCATTTACTTTATTTTCATCACTATTTCCAGTGATATCTTGTTCTTCGAGTCCGGATATAATATTAATACTAGAACAGGATTGATTTGGACATTTAATATTATTTGTACGAGGTAATGTAGGATCTAATTTAGTATATTCATTTATATCATGATCATATGCTTTTTCAGAAATAACAATATCAGTTTTAGATACACAAATATTATCTTTATCAATAGGATATTCAGAATTTCCACAATTTCTACAATAATATACTAAATTATCAGAATCTTCGGTCATTAATTTAATATACAACATATTATCACATTTATCGCAAAAATGCATTATACTATATTATATAATACATTTAAATTATTTTATTCAATTTTTCATAAAATATATTTATAATATATAATGAAATTAGGCATTAAATCTATTAAAAATAAAACGAACCCAATTATTATAGCTTCATTTTTAACTGGTATTGCATTAGTTATTTCACAAGCATGGGGACAAGCCATTAAAAAAACAATTTCAATAATAGTTAATAAAATTCTATGTTCTGAATATTTATTGCATAAAGATAAAATCAAACATAAAGAATGTACAAAACATAATTCCCTTATTAGTGTGTATATAAATGCTATATTAACTAGTATTTTAGTATTTTTAATAGTATATTTTTTATTTGGAAATAAAAATCCAAAATATCTACATTAATAATTGCTCGGTATAATTTTTATAAAATTTATCTAAAGAAGTTTTTAGTTTATTATAATGCGTTTTTATTGATAAACTATATACACTAGTAGATAGAATTTCATTTTCTTTATTTTCAAAACTCAATTTAATATCATTATAATTATTTATGAAATTTTCTTTTATTTCATCAATAAATATTTCAAATTCTTCAGGCAAATTATCTTTACTGAGAATTCTATGTATAGCTATATCACCAGTTTTATATTTTATAATTTTATTATAAGATTCTATATCCTGATGTTTTTCAGTAATTCCAGGTTCATTTATTAATGGATTATTATTTAATAAACTACATAAATTTAATAAAATAGATTTTATAGTTTGACATCCGGTCCATTGTTCTCCTTTCCATGTATTTAATAATGATATACATACTTTACCACTTTTATATAAATTAGGATTAAATCTAGTATAACCATCATTTGTATGATATGTAACTTTTGGTGGAGAATGTGGATAATCATAAGGGAATAAAAATTTAAATAAAAAATTACCATATTCATATGGTGTATCTTTTGGACCAATAATTAATGCATAACCAACTAACATATTTTTTTCATCATGTTTATAATAAATTTTATCTTTAGAGAGAGAATTATCTGATAATTCTTTAATATCAGATATTAATCGTTTTACAGTTGTTTTGCTTATAATAACTGTGGACATTAATATAATATAATAGTTTATTTTTAAATTAAGATTAAAAAATTGACATAAAAATATATATAAATAGTAATATAACAATATGTCTATTATAAATGTACCACTTAACGACTATTTAAAACGACATTATATAGAAAAAGGTGTACCACATACACATACACGAATTGGAGATAAAGAAAATAAAATTTCTGGTGGTTCATATTCCATACTTGATGATGAAGAGTTTCTTAAAATATATTATGAAAATGTATTTGTAAAAGGAAATAAAGAATTTTTAACAGAAAAACAATTAATTGAAAATGGACCATTAGTAGTTGATATAGATATGAGATATTCAACGGATATAACAGAGCGTCAACATACAAAAGAACATATATTCGATGGAATTGGTACTTATGCTGATAATATTAGTAAATTATTTGATATAGAAGATAATTTTAAAATCGAAGTATTCATAATGGAAAAACCCAAAGTAAATATTTTAGATACAAAAACTAAAGATGGGATTCATATTATATTTGGTATGGCAATGCATAAAGCAGCACAAATATTTATTCGTGAACGAGTAGTTCCTGAAATATATAATATGTGGGATTTACCTTTAATAAATAGTATGGAAGATTTAATAGATGAAGGAATTACTAGAGGTACAGTTAATTGGCAATTATATGGTTCTAGAAAACCAAATCATTCAGCATATAAAATTACATATCATATAGATTTGGTTTATAATAAAAATAATAATGATTGGAAAATTGTGGAATATGATATAGATAAGTTCAATATAAAAAAAAACTTACATAAACTATCAGTACGTAATACTAATTTTCCAAAAGCACCTATAAAATCTATCTTTATTAAAACAATTGATGATTTAAAAAATAATATACATAAAAAAAAGAAACCTATTAAATTAATTGTTAAAGCTCAAAATATTGAAAATTATAATAATATATCATCTGAAACGGAACTAGATGATGCTATACAAAATATGATTGAATTATTTGAACTATCTGCAACTGAATATGAACTAAAAGAAACTCATCAATTTACAATGATTTTACCTGAAAAATATTGGAATCCAGGATCATATGATAGATGGATTAAAGTTGGTTGGGCTCTAAAAAACACTAGTAAAAAATTATTACCAACATGGCTTAAATTTAGTAGCCAATCTAAAGAATTTAATTGGACTGATATTCCAGATTTAATTGATACTTGGAATAAATTTCAATATGATAATCCCGAAGGTTTAACATCTAGGTCTATCATGTATTGGGCAAAATTAGATAATATTAAAGAATATAATAAAGTAAGAGAAGAAACAATTAGTTATTATATTGAATTAACAATTACACATGTAACAGAATGGGATTTTGCCCAAGTTTTATATCAAATGTGTAAGGATGAATTTATTTGTGTTAGTATTAAAAATAATATATGGTATGAATATATTAAACACCGATGGTACGAGATTGATTCTGGTAATACTCTTCGATTAATTATTTCCAAAAGAATGCATGATATGTATATGAAAAAATCTTCAGATGCGATGAATAATATGCAAAAAATGGATCAAGGAGATGATTGTTATGCATCATTAAGAAAAAGAGCTAATAAATTAGGAGATTTATGTGTTTTATTAAAAAAGACTACTTGGAAAAATAATATTATGAGAGAAGCAAAAGAATTATTTTATGACAAAGACTTTTTAAATAAACTAGATCAAAATCCATATTTATTATGTTTTAATAATTATGTTATAGATTTTAAAAAGCAGGAATATCGAAGAGGTGAACCACAAGATTACATATCAAAATGTACCAATATAGATTATATTCCACTTGAAAATATTAAAGACTCAAAAGATATTGATGAAGTATATGCCTTTATGAAAGAATTATTTCCAAATGAAGAATTACGTAAGTATATGTGGGAACATTTAGCATCTACTCTAATTGGAAATAATGATAATCAGACATTTAATATATATACTGGTTCTGGTAGAAATGGCAAGTCTAAATTAGTTGATTTAATGTCAAAAACATTGGGTGGTTATAAAGCAACTATACCGATTACATTAGTCACACAAAAACGAAATAATATTGGTAGTACATCATCAGAAATAGTTCAATTAATAGGTGTAAGATATGCTGTTATGCAGGAACCTTGTAAAGGAGAGAAAATTAATGAAGGTATCATGAAAGAAATTACTGGCGGCGATCCTATTCAAGGAAGAGCATTATTTAAAGAAGCAGTAACATTTATTCCACAATTCAAGTTAGCAGTTTGTACAAATACATTATTTGATATAAAAAGTAATGATGATGGTACATGGAGAAGAATTCGTGTATGTGATTTTATGTCAAAATTTTTAGAGAATCCATATGAAGATGAAGTTAAATTTCCAAAAGTAGAATATCCATATCAATATAAGATAGATAAGAAAATAGACGAAAAATTTAATAAATGGGCGCCGGTATTAGCATCAATATTAGTAGATATGGCATTTAAATTACAAGGTGTTGTAAAAGATAGTCAAATTGTTATGGGAAGCAGTGATCAATATCGTGAAGGACAAGATTATTTGGCTGAATTTAGCAAAGAAAAAATTAAGAAAGTACAAGGTGGAAAGATTAAGAAAACCGAATTATGGGAAGTATTTAAACAATGGTATACTATCAATTATGGTAGAGGCCTACCAAAAGCAAGAGAAGTTAATGAATATATTGATAAACTATATGGTAAATGTGTTGCTTCTAAATGGTCTAATATTAGCATTAATTATGATGATGATGACGATGATGACGATGATGAATAAATTATAATAATAATAATAATAATAATAATAATAATAATAATAATAATAAATTATAATAATAATTATTATTATTATTATTATTATATTTTTTTAAATATATTACCATATATAGTGATTAAGTAATTCAATAAAAAAGGAAATGCTACATATAAAGCAATAAAAAACCAAGTTAAGATACTTTTATATTTTTGTTGCTTAAAAAAAGGTCCAAATAATATATATAAAACTATTAATGCAAAATATATAATCATTATTAATGTATGATAATATTCGAGATTCTCAAGTTGTTCATCTTCATAATATACTTTTCTCTCATCGGTAAAAACTTTTCTATAATAATTATCGATATCTAATTTTAAAGCTTTATTTTTTTTTAGCGAATCATTATATAATTCTTTTATTCGTTTCTCTGCTAATTTATTTGCAGTATAATGTTCAATATTTTTATTAACATTTCGAGCTACATTATCTAATTGTTTAGTTTTATTATCTTTAAATCGCTGAAATATATTATTATATCGTACTCTTAAAATATTATTATTATAATAATCGTCACTTTTTGCTTCTACATAATATGCTCTTTCTGCTTCATTAATTTGTTCGGGCAAATTAATATATCGTTCTTTATCTGCTTTCCATTTTGATTTTAATTCAACAATTTCTCTCTGTCTTTTACATTCATCATCGCATATAAAACGATTATCAATAGATTTGGTTATTTCATCTAATATATCTTGTGATACTCCAGCTCCTTGTAATTTTTTATTAGTATCGGATAATAATTCGGCATTTGATTGATGTGATGATGTATTACCCATATATTTATATCTATATATAAAATAGATATAAATATCTTTATTTAATAAATTTAAGTATTCGGTGCTATTATACATTTATTATTATGATAAATCTGTCCACTACTGCAACATTCTGGACCCAAACAATCACCTTTTTCTAATAATTTTAAATCTTGTAAATATTTATTGTCCAATAATCCAGATAAGGTTTTTTCATCATGTTCTATTATATTATAATCATTCCCTAAACTAATAGTATGTGATTGATCATATTCATCAAATTGCATATTATCTCTCATATATAAATCAATAATTTTTGATATTAAAAATATTAATCCAATAGTTAAAATAATTATTCCTAAAATGTTAATTATAGTAGATGGAATTAAATCTAATTGTTGTAATACTCCTAAAATTAATAATGGTAAACATAAGTAAATAATATATCTTAATATATTATTATAAGCATTATATTGTTTGCTATAATAATCATTTATTTCTAATAATCTTAAATTATTGCTATTTAAATTTTTATGTTTATTAATAATATTTTTAGATTTATTTAAATGTTTTTCAGTTATTCTAACTAATTCAGATTGATCTTTTAAATCTTGTCTCTCTGTGGAAATATTATTATTTAATATTAAATATATAGAATGTAACTGATTATATAAACCGATACGAGATTGTGATAAATTATTTATTTTACTAGTAATTTCTTTTTGTAAATTGATACTAGAATTATCATTCGGTAATTTTTCTAAATCTAAATATAAGTTTTGTTCTAAAGTTTGTAATGATTTTATATTATTCAGTAATTGTCCCTCATTCATATTAGATGTTGTCATTATATATATATAAACTTTAAAAAACTTTATCTTAATAAGAAACTTTTACTCTTTTAAGACGAGGAAGTATTTCATAATATATTATATATAATAGTAGAATAGCAATAACAATATATACTAATATAGGAACATCATCAGAAATAAATATATAATATGTTAATCCTACAACAATAAAACAAACAATACACCATATAATATATTTTGTATAACTAGACGTTACTCTTAATTCTGAATCAATTAGTTTATTTTGTACTTCTATATTTTGGTTATTAGTAGAAAAATCAAAATTAGTTTTATCATTTTGTAAATTATTTACTGTACTTGAAATATTATTTTTTATTTGAGCTAAGTTAGTTTTTATTGATTTATCTTCAGTCTTTAATTGTTCTATATTTACTAATAATTTTTTAGCTAAATTTAATAATTTTTCATTTAAATTAGATAAATTATCTAATATTTTTGGATCAATATTTAAAGTATTACAAATCGATGATTTAGTCATATCAGTATACTTTGGAATAGTTTTATATAAACTATCATCGAGTACTTTAGGATCACGAAAACATGATTTATTTCGTGTACTCCACATATCAACCGATCCATATATATGTTTTCTTCCTTCAATATCTACCCATGCTTTTTCTGATGTAGATTTATTTTGAATATTAAAACCGGCAACATTACATTCTTGACCTTCTCCCATATTTACACTTTTTATTAGTTTATTAAAATCATCGGCTGGTATAGTAATTGGATTTGATGAACAGGAATTTGAACGAGTTGTCCACGATTGTTCATTTTCATATTTATGTGCAAATCCATATTTATTTATAAAATATTTATCTCCATTATATAATACATTTTTTCCACCATATTTTTGTATAATCGCATTATATTTATTATTATTCATTAATTCTTGCATTAATAATTGATAATTTTTTGTATATAATGTTAATACTTGATTAAATTCAGTATCTAAATTTTTAATATTATCTACATTTGTATTTGTATTATCATTATCAAATCCCTCAAGGCTATTTTTATTATTTAAAAATTTTTCGCCTTGATATAAATCATAATTTTTCATATTACCACAAGTTATATTATTAAACATTTTCTTATACATTACTAATAGAAAATGTTTATGAAATATAATTAAGTATTTCTTTTATATTTATAAATTCCAGTAATACTACAACCTACTATTATTAGTATTAAAATAATATTTTTTATTTTATTTTGATTATAAATATTAGTCTTATCATTTAATTCTCCTTCAATTGCTAAATCTTGATTCTCTAAAGCATTAAAATATTTTAATAATTTTACATTTTGTTTATTTAGTTTAATAAGTTTATTATTAATAGTATTAATAATATTTTGAATATTAATATTTATTTTTTTCAAAATATTTTCATGTATTAAAATATCATTTTCTATTTTTACTAAATGATTAATATTATTTTCGTAAATTTTTAAATTATCTTTATTTGCAGAATCTATTTTATAATTAGAAAAAGCTGTGGAAATATTATTTAATATATTATTATATGTAATATATAAAGAATTAAATTCTTGTATATATTGTTTTGATGTTTTATCAGACATAATATATATATATATATTATCTAAGAACATATTCTATAAAATTTATTTATAATTGCGGTTTTACTTGGTCGTTCAACTTCAAATAACTCACCTGGTCTAATTCCCATAACTTGAGATACTGGATCAAATCTAGAAATATTTGGTATATTACTATTATCATTTATACTATATTTTTTTTTTATCATCGCTGTCTCTTCTGTATTTAATATTCTATGTTTTGGTACTAAACAGTGATCTAATATATTAAATTGTAATCTATTAATATTTAATATTGTTATAAATATACCATCATGCGCATAAACTGATGTTTGTAAATTGTGCAATGTTTCATTTGGTTCATCTTTTATAATAATAATCAAATCATCATTCTTCGATAAAATTTGTTCAATATTGAATAAATCATCTATAAAATCATGTATATTAGAAGGACGAATCATTTTATCTATAAAATATTTTACATACACTTTTTTATTTGATTCATCAGTATTTGTATTTAATAAAAGATCTAATTGATTATTTTGTAGCAATGTATCTATTTCATTTATACTAAATCCTACATAATCTTCTGTTTTATATCCTCTTCGTGTTAATATATTTAATAATATTTCTCGCGATTTATGTACTTTTAATATTTTACTATTTTCTGTCATAATATATAATATTTATAAATAATATTTATATAATTATTATCAATTTTATATATAAAATTATATATTTTCTAATATAATCCAACATTTTTCATTTACTGTATCAGATAATAGTCCTTTTATAATTCTATTTATCATTGTAAATTGGATATTTACTTTGATTTTTCCACCATCATTTACATATTTCTGCATAAGTAAAAATAATTCTTTAATTGGTTCATATGCAATTGTTAATTCTAATTCAGATAATTTATTTATAATAATTCGTATTTCCTCTTTTCTCTCTTCCTTCGTCCTAAGAATAGGAACTTTTTTATTATATTTATAATTTTCTACATTATTTGTATTAGTTTCCTTTTCATTTTTACTTTTTTTACCCATTAAATGATATTATATTTTATTTATAATATTATTTATTTAAAAATATTTATAATATTGACTGTATATTTTTTATAGCTTGTCTTAGTTTCTTTTTATATTCTGTTTCTTTTTCCGATTTAGCACTTCTTCTTCGTCTATTTGCTTCTATAGCATCTATACTACTTAAACCTTTCGGCCATTTATTCGAAGATTTTGGTTGTTTTAAAAGTTTATTACGTAAAGTTAATGCTGATTGAGTACCAGTTATCCGATATGGTACTTTTATCGAACTATTTTGTTTTGTGCCACCACGTCGTTTGTGTAAAGTTTTTCTTCTTCTATATACTTTTCTAGTTTTTCCCATATATATAATATAAAGAAAGAATAATAATTTTAAATTATATTATTATAGTTAAGATTATGATGGATGATTTGATAAAGTCTAAATGCGTTAAAATTGGTAATTTTAAATTAAAAAATGGTGAATATTCTAAATACTATTTTCATATTATATGTGGTATATCCACTAATGTATCATCAATTAATGATCAAAATTATAAAAAACCGGATGATATTGCAAGAGATTATATAATAGTTGGAAGAGCATTATATAATTCTGATAATATAGAAAATGATATACAGCAATATCTTTAATTAAATAGAAATTTACTTTTTCTTTATAGTTTTTCTAATTCTATATACTTTTCCTCCTTTCTTATTCGATTTTTTTGTACGTGTAGGTGTTTTTGTACGTGTAGGTGTTTTTGTACGTGTAGGTGTTTTTGTACGTGTAGGTGTTTTTGTACGAGTTGGTGTTTTTATAATAGCGTCTAAATGATTTAAAATTTGTAATATAATTCTAGTATCACCTTCTTTACTATTATTTATAATATCTTGAACTTTTGCAGCAAAATCAACACCTATTGTACCTCGTCCTTTCTCTTCCAATGTTTTTTCTAAAACCTTATATATTTTATTCCAATTTTTTACCCAATTATCATTAGAATAATGTGCTTTAAAATATGCTAAAAATATAATACCAAAAATTCCACAATAACCGGGATTATATGTATCATTACCTGTATTAATTATATTTTCACCTGTTACTTCTAAATATTTATTAGAAACATCTTTATCATCATCATTATAAATTCTAAATGGTATATGAATCTTACCATTTGGATCAAAAATACTCCAGCCTTCCTTTAAAAATTTACTTTTAACCACTATTATTGAATGTGCATGAGGTCCGGGTTCTTCTATACGAAGTGCTATAGCATCACCATCTTTCATATAATTTATTATACCACCACGACCAATAAAATAATTTTCAGTTTTTTTTTACCTTCTATAACTGATATAGTAGGTGGTTTAATAAAATATTTACTATTATCAGATAATATATATTCCATTGTTGGATTTTTACGACAACATTTTTTGCTTATAGAAAATCTAGACATTTATTATATATATGTTATATAATAAATTAATTAAACTATTAAATTGTCATTATAGTTTGTATAAAATTATGAATAACATAATAAGATTATATTATTATGTTTCTGGTTGAGTTATTAGTGGAGGAGGACCAGAAGTTATTTTAGAACTAGATGTAGATGTCGGAACAAAATAAGATATTATATTACTAATATTACACATTTGATTTAATTGTTCTACCGCATTTAAGCATTTTTCTTTTGTAGATTCATTTGTTTTACTAAGTACCCAAGAATTAGATGCTTGTATTTTATATTTATTACATCCAGAAGGTGCTTTATACCAACATCCTGGTTTTGTTGGTAATGCAGCGTCTCCAGATTCATCATCATTAACTGGAGATGAAAAATCTACTAATCCAGTAGTTTTCTTTGATGGCAATGCTGGACATTCCATTTCAATAGGAATTAAACCTAACGATGCACATTGTTTGTATTTTTGATTGTTTATTGGATTATCCATTGAAGGTCCTAGTGGTGAAGGTCCTGGTGGTGAA
>Ga0206130_10000977_pt1 | contig 43932 bp, 36 predicted proteins | sample Helgoland_Spring_9_FD_148637 | JGI IMG/M metagenome (GOLD analysis project Ga0206130, IMG submission 148637) | Pelagic subsurface seawater microbial communities from Kabeltonne, Helgoland, North Sea - Helgoland_Spring_Bloom_20160512_1 | ecosystem: Environmental > Aquatic > Marine > Epipelagic ...
CTGGGGGTCGTCGGAAGAAAAGATCCTGCTCGCGGGAAGTATGGGATTTGCCGAGCAGAATGTCGGGTAGGGATTCGCCATCGAAATCAGTATTACCGGGTGCTTTAATTCCTGTGATATCCAGTAGGGTTGGTACGAGGTCAATAGCTGAAAAAATGGAATCCTTATTACGGGTTCCCTGTGCCTTCTTGTGGATAAGGCTGGGTGCCCAAGCGACCAGAGGGGAACGTATGCCTCCTTCAAAGAGATGGGTTTTATATCCGCCGAAAAGGACCGGTTACGCCAGCACCCTTTTCGGGCCCATTGTCAGAACATGCAAGAATCAGAGTATTGTCTGTGAGGGTAGGGTCATTGCGTATATGATCAATTAATTTGCCAAGTTGCCGATCCATTTCCTCAAGCACGGAAAGGTAGAGTTGGCGTTTGGATCCATCTCTCCATTGATCAACCGGTGGCCAAAAGGGGGTATGGACATCATCAGGCCAAAGATTTAGATAAAAGAGTTTACTTTCATTTTTTGCTTTTTCAATAAATGATATGGCTTCGTTAACAAAGCCTTCAGTGATCTTTGAGCGTAGCATCCAACGTGCTCCTTTACCTAGAATTCCTCCATGTTCCCAAAGACGGTTAGGTCTAGCGGGGGTTTGGCCAGGCTTCAATGTAAGTGGAAGTAGTTTTGGACCCATACCCTCAAAATTGCAAAGGGACTCCTCAAAGCCGTAGTCTGAAATAGGCGGGGCATCGTTGACATTACGCTGACCTCCCATGTGCCATTTCCCAAAGTGTCCGGTTGCATATCCGCCTTCCTTTAGAGAACGGGCGAGCATCGGAGCTTGGGGGTCGAGCCACTGGGCAATGCCCCTCTTTCTGTTATGATCTCGATTGCTCAGGTACGATGAGATCTTCCACCTTTGAGGGTACTGTCCTGTGGATATAGCAACCCTCGAAGGAGAGCAGATAGGGGAGTTCACATAGAAATGATCAAATCGCAAACCCTCCTTAGCCAGGCGATCAATATGAGGAGTTTTAGCATGCTGATTACCGAAGCAGGAAAAGTCGCCCCATCCCATGTCATCAATAAAAATGAGGACGATATTAGGAGGGCCGGCAAAAGCAATTATCGATAAAGATAAGAAAAAAACGGAAAGAAAAAAAAGAGACATTTCATAAGTTATAATTTGAAGCAATTCCGAAAAAAGAGTTTGCTATATGGTTTTGACCTTTGAGATATTATTACAACTTTTTATAATCCAAATCTACTATGAAAACTTCAATCTTATTTACCTTGTTTTTTATTTTTTGTGTTACGATCTCCGTTTATGGGAAAGATCACAAGCAGGAGCTTCACCAAATTAGTGATCGTATAAAGCAGGCGGTTAAAGCCGGTAAAATAACTGAAAAGGAAGGGTGGGCTAAATGGCACAATGTTCTTCGCGATCAAGGACGACACTTGAAAGGAATCCACGGAGATGACGAGGATGAGTATTGGGGGGTGTTGAAAGAACTGAAGCTTGAGATTAAAACCCTAGAGTTGGAATTCGAATTAGAGCGCCTTGAGCATGAGCACGATATACAGCGCATGGAATGGAACCATGAAAGGGAACGTATGAAACGAGATTTTGAGCGGGAGCGGCGGGAATGGGATATGGGGAATTTACAACTGGATGTGCGCAGGAAACAAATGGAGATGCAAATGCGTGGAGGCATGCCGCACCACGGAATCCTGCCTGCCCATCCTCACGGAGGTAGGGCTACAACTGATCTACCAGGGGGAACTCCACCAAATGCAATGCCGCATCCAATGGGAAGAGGTGCGGGGCAGATGCAGGAAGTGGTTGGACGAGAAAATCCTAATTCAAAAAGAAAATCTGGTGGTAAAAAGGAAAAAGTGGGAAGCGATAAGAAAGAATCTTGCAAATTAGGAAGATGTTCTGAAAAGGGTGCAAAATCCTTCCCGGACAAAAACAAAGAGTGTTCCAAAAAGAAGAAGAAAAAGTAGTCGACACAGCTGTTCTTTTTGTTTCATCTCCCAGCCTCTTGCCTGTATGGTAAAGTGTATTTTCTTTACCCTTTCATTTTAGCTGTTCACTATTTTGCTCAGTATTTACCCTCAAGCATCGGGAGATAAAATGAATCTGAAGGACCGGCAATGAATTTCAAAATGATTAATCAAGAAGAGGGAGAAATTAAGTATTCGAACTCTCAACAATAAAGAATAAATAAATGAATAAAATCAATTTTCAATCTATATTAACTTCTTACTTACTTGTCATTGCCTGTACCGTTCATGCTGATGAATCTGAAAAATTCGAGGGTCGAAACGGGTATGAGAAGACCAAGGATGTTGGGGTGAAAGCCCCCCAGGGTGCCGCAATCCTTTTTGATGGAACTATGCAGTCGGTCAAAGAAAATTGGGAGATGTGGCCCCAAAAGGATATGGATATTACCTGGACGATCATGGATAATCCTGCAGGAAAAGGAAAGACTCTGATGACTAACGGTGGCAGGAGATGGGGGACCCATGATTTGGTAACCAAGAAAAAATACAATGACTATGAGGGGCATGTTGAATTTATTATGATGGGTGCAAGGGGAGATGAAAAGCCAGATGGCTATACCAACAGTGGGGTCTATATGCAGAATCGTTATGAAATTCAGATCGAATCCCCCAAGGGAAAAGATATTGCAGATCCTTACAATTGGAAGATCGGACCTCATGGGATTGCCGCTTTTTGTATGGATCGAGTTCCTGATCACAATGCGTGGCGGCCAAACGGGCAATGGCATGCCTTTCACTTTATTTTTAAAGATGCTAAATGGGAGGGTGATAAAAAAACCTCGCATGCCCGGGCAACTGTCTGGTGGAATGGCATAAAAGTTCACGATGATGCAGAGATAAAAAAAGCCAATGGAGGCATCAAGGTTACCTCATCTCCTGGGGGCTTAAAGTTGCAAGAACACGGCCAAGATGTTCGGTACCGTAATATTTGGATTATGGATCAGTCGAGCTAGGTGCTTTTCTTGGTGCCTGTAGTCTGCTCCTTTCATTTAGCTTAAAGCCTTTGCTGTACAAAGGCCAAAAGTATAAATGCAGTTTGTAGGGTTTGTTTATTTTCTATCTTAGCAAGGTAACTAGAAACTCGTGCCTTTTTTACCCATTAAAGGATAAAAAACGGCACGCAATTTTGATATTAGCGTAGCAAGTACTAAACCTTGAGTTCACCCATTTAGGAAAAGATATCTTTCACGGCTTTACCGGTGCCATCCTTCGTTGCAAAGAATGGTCGTTTTTCCACTTCATAAGCTGTTTTTGGACTGATTCCCATGGCGGTAAAAATGGTAGCGTGTAAGTCTTCAATGGAAACTGGGTTTTCCACGGCCATGAGCGGGCGTTCATTCGCGGTTTTACCATAGGAAAATCCCCCTTTTACTCCACCTCCCCACATCGCCAGGCTGGTGCCTCCCGTGAAGTGCCGATGCAAACCATATTGTTTCATTTCCTGCAATTTATCAGTGCGAGCCCTCGACTGATCCTGTGCATTGGAACCGGGAACTCCTTCGATCATCATGTCCCGACTGAACTCACTGGCAAGAATGACTAAGGTGGTATCCAGCAAGCCCTTGGCTTCAAGGTCTTGGATTAGTTGGGCGACTGGTTGATCAATTTCTTTTTTCATGCGGGCAGCGGTGGTGTGACCATTTTCATGAGTATCCCAGTGCAGGAAGGGTACATATTCTGTGGTTACTTCAATAAAGCGGGCCCCTTTTTCAACAAGGCGGCGAGCTAGAAGACAGCCGCGACCAAAACGGGTATCTCCATATTTAGCATAAGAATCCTTGGGCTCCTGGGTAAGATCAAAGGCATCTTTCTCCGTGGACTGAAGGAGGCGATGGGCAGACTCCATAGAGCGCAACATTGACTCTCTTTGGAAATCACTCAGCTGATCCCGGTTGGGGTTTTGATCGATGAGTTTTTTGAAGTGTTTGTAACGGTTGGAAAAACGGCCCGGTTCCATTCCTTCAGGAGGTTGGACAGACTGAATAGCCTGCTCAGGATAGGGTAAGTTCATCGGGCCATATTCAGATCCAAAAAATCCAGCGGTGGTGAAAGCCTTGAGTTCTTCTTTTTCTCCAACTCCTTCCAACCGCTGACCAATATTTATAAAAGGCGGAATCACTTCATTCTTCGGGCCCAACACTTTTGCCATCCATGCACCTAGGTGAGGAGCTGCCACAGTAAGAGGGGGAACATAACCTGTATGCCAATGATACTGATGCCTCGAATGTAAGATGGATCCGAGATCTGGTTGCACAGCAGATCGTATAAGCGTGCCACGGTCCATGACCTGAGCGATATTCTCAAGGCCCTTAGAAATCTTTATACCGTCCACATTGGTGTCTATGGCAGGAAAGGTACTGAGGATCTTTTTGACTTCAAGACCCTTCTCAAATGGAAGGTAGGCTTTGGGGTCAAAGGTGTCGGGTGCTGCCATTCCTCCCGCCATCCAAATTAATACGCAGGAGTCAGCCTTTGCTTTTGGATGAATGACTATGTCATTTCCCCAAGCTCGGGTTCCTTCGGTGGCAAGTGCTGCGGTAGAAGCCAGGCTGAGTTGTTTAAGAAAATCACGTCTTTGGATCTGTGCTGGAATATTCATGATCAAGTTAGTTATCTAATGATTTGAAAGTCAGGCTGCATAAAGACCAACCACAACAGGTCTTCCACTTGTTTAGGATTCTGGGGGTTTTGTACGATACTTGCCAATACCTGTTTCTCCCCGTTTGTTGGAAGCCGGGCCAGGGTATATTGGAAGAGCCAATCAATAAAGTCTTTTGTATCCGTCTCATCTCTAGTGATTCTTTTGGCACCTTGTTGTAAGTACTGGCTCAGGATATTACCGTTGGCTAAATCGATTGCCTGAAGGGTGGTGAGCTCGGCCGGGCGCGAGGTAACAACTTGATCGCGGTGGGGCCGTCCAAGAGAGCGCATCAGGAAATCATTTTTCACTAAGGATGCCCGAATGGAAGGATCATTATGGTTGGTCCCGGGTGGTGTCTGTTGTGCTTTTTCCAGTGGGCGTTGCCATGGTCCTGATCCGTACGGGTGAACTTCAGTCGCTGCAATCCAATCCTTGTCTAGGAGGAATTCCCAATCTTTATTGGTTTCAATCATGATTGCCTGCTTACCTGTTTCAAAAATAAATTGGGCGATAAAACCAGCCCCTCCACCAAACATTTCTGCATCCACTTCAATTAGGTTTTTGCCGGTTTGAAAAAAGTTGGAAACTTCATGATACATAGGCTTGTTCCATTCTTTAGAAGAGGTCACAAATTGGCCATTTACTTGAAGGGAGAAAGCATTATCACAGGTGGCTAGAAGAGATGCGGTTTTAGGCGTACTTGGGAGGTCGACCCAGGTTCGCAGTTTAACTTTGCGGGCCTGTGAGTCTGGCCCCCATATCCAAAATGCATCGATGTTTTTCGGCTTCCTCGAATCTCTGGTGAGAGTGGAATCGTGACTTCTGAAACTAGGCGAACGATCCACTTTGGCATCCGCCCGCGTCGGATGGGTCTGCGTGACCTGCCAAATGGAATCCATAAGTTGTTCCGCAGTCATACGCTTCGGTACGGGGCCATGAAAAACATAATCGGTGCCTGGTTCTGCTTCCAACCTGTCACTTTTCCCTCCGTAGGCATGGGAGGTCATGACAAATCGGAGAAACTTTTTTAAGTCATAGCCCTCCTTTGCAAATTGAAGGGCGAGGAAATCAAGAAGGTCTTCATTCCATGGCTTGGTGTGCATGGCATCCACGGGATGAACAATGCCCCGACCCATAATCTGTGCCCAGATACGATTAACGATGGTTCGGGTAAATCTACCATTTTCCGGGTGAGTCATGAGGGTTGCAAGTTGTTGAAGTCGTTTCTTTTTGTCTGCTTTTGGGTCTACTTGTCCGAGTTCCGGAAACATCCAGCGGGGTTTGGCCATTTTTCCTGTTGGTAGATCACATCTTTCAAGCTCTAAAGGTTTGTCTGCAAAAATAGCAGCGAGATCGTAGGCTTCCTGCAAAGTCCACCGGTCAATGAAACTGTCATGACAGCTGGCACATTTCATATTTATACCCAGAAACACCTGAGAAACATTCTGTGCAAATTGCATATTTCTTGTTTGGCTGGCGTTTACATTTCCGCGCCATTTGATCCCGTTTACAAAGCCCGCAGCATCTTCCTCTGCATCAATTAATTCCCTGGTCATTTGATCGTAGGGTTTGTTGGATCGTAGGGCCGCGTACAGCCATGATGTAATTTGGGTGCGTCCTTTGGTAATAAATCCGGTTCCGGTGTAATCATTGCGCAATAGATCATTCCAGAATGTTAGCCAGTGATCGGCGTAGGCAATTTCTCTTTCCAAGAGCAGGTCAATTACTTGTGCTTGCTTCGAAGGAGAAGGGTTTTTTATGAAATTTAGTAACTCTTTGGGTGAAGGCAGAATGCCAATGATGTCTAAATAAGCTCTTCGTAAAAAAAGAGAGTCACTGGCGAGGGCAGGGGGAGTTGCATTCTTTTTTAGGTGGTAAGCGTCCACTATACGGTCGATAGGATGATCCCGATTTTCCAAAGCTGGTGGCAGGGTGACGATACGGGGTTTAAGAGGTGGTTCCCATCCGGATGACCCAAGAGTGTAAGACTCATCCCAGTCCATACCTTCCTGTACCCACTGTTTTAAAATCGCTAACTCTGAAGCGGAAACTCCAGGCCCTTTTGGAGGCATACGTTCGTCAAGGTCTGCAGATCCGGTGAGTTCCAGGAAAAAACTCTCCGCTGCATTACCTGCGATGGCTACCTCTCCACCTTCACCCCCAGCGAGGAATTCAACCCGGGTATTTATCGAAAGTCCACCTTTCTTATTTCCATCGGTGTGACACTCGGCGCAATGCTTTTTCAAAATTGGCATCACTTGGTGAACGAAATCAACTTTTGCCTGGCATATCCAAGGTATGAATATAAGGAACGAAAAAAGTGTGGGAAGGAAATTCATCTGATAGTAAATGTATGAATTCCCTTAGTTCTTACGGACATTCATACTGTTGGATGAAGAAGAAAGGTGAACAAGTGTTTTTCAGTGTTATCGATTTTTAAATTTACATCCAAATTCACGACAATGAATTTACAAACCATGAAAGGACTAATCCTACAAATTCTACTTAGCTGCACTCCAGAACCAATACATCCACTCTTGCGTAGCCAATTTTCAAAAATTGGGATAATTTCATTCTGAAATAAAACCTACAAAAGTAATTAAATAGAAAAGAGACTTTAAATGAGACGGTTCATTCAATGAGGCCAAAACAAAATCACCCGAATATGCAGCTGTTTATCTGCACTGCTCTGAGTAATGGCGAAAGTTAAGTACCAAGATACTCCTGTTCTTATCGTGGGTGCCGGATTATCAGGCTTGGCTTGTGCGGTTACGCTGGCGAAGGCAGGGGTTCCCTTTTTACTCTTTGATCAAGCCGAGAAAATAGGAGGTCGGGTACAGACTGATGAAGTCAGTGGCTATCGATTGGACCGTGGATTCCAGGTTCTATTAACCGCATACCCGGAAGCCCAACGATTTTTGGATTATGAAAAACTTGACCTACAGGCATGTTACCCAGGTTCCAAGGTCTGGTTTGACAATCGTTTTCATCGGGTGGCAGATCCAATCCGGCATCCAATGGACGGAGTTAAATCATTACTTACTCCTATTGGAACTTTGGGGGATAAATTGAGAGTTGGGATGATGCGTATGGGACTGCTTTCATCCAAGTCTATGCCTGATAACTGCTCCACCATTAATGCATTGGGAGAAATGGGTTTTGGAGATTCCATGATCAATCGGTTTTGGAAGCCCTTCATGCGGGGAGTGTTTTTAGAAGATGAATTGAGCACTACGATTCGAAAGTTTGAGGAAACATTTCGGTTTTTTTCCACAGGCGATACGGTTTTGCCTAAAAAAGGAATTGGTGAAATCCCCATTCAGCTAGCCGGGGAATTACCCCAAGAAAATATTCTTCTTGGAACTAAAATTTGTAAAGTGGACCGGGATACCATTAAATCAATAGATGGAAATCAATGGCAGGGCAGGGCCGTAGTATTGGCCACCGAAGATTTTCATGCCAATCAATTGCTCGGCTTGGATCAGCCGAATGAGGAATGGAATGCGGTGGACTGCCTGTATTTTTCTCTTCCTACAACCGATCTGCCCAGTGATGAACCAATTCTTTATTTGGATGGTAGCGGAGAAGGACCGATAAATAATCTCACTTTTGTTAGCAACCTCTGTTCATGTTCTCCACCCGGTCAGGCTTTGGCATCTGTAAGTGTAATTGGGAAGAAAGACTTAGATATGGAAAAAATTGCCACATTAGCGATGAAGCAATTGTTTCAATGGTTCGGCCCCATGGTCAAGCATTGGGCATATGTGAAAGGATATCGAATCCGGCAAGCCGTTCCCTCCTGTCCAAATCCGCCGATCCCAACGCCTGCTTTAACCCGGGTTTTTCGATGTGGAGATTATTTTGGACTTCCTTCCATTGATGCCGCAATGAAATCGGGCCGTCTGACAGCGGAGCATATTATTAAGGAACATAATTTCTTACAGGTAAACGGACCAAGAAATTGAGAATTTCTATTTTGTTTCCTAATATAACATTTTGATGAAAAAAGGAATTGTATGGTTTAGAAATAATTTAAGAGTTCCGGATAATGAAGCACTTACCCGTGCATTGCGTGAATGCGATGATGTGCTCTGTGTTTATATTCTGGATACCCGGACTTGGAATGCTTCCGTAGAAGCTCCCAGAATGGGTTCGGTTCGGGCGAAATTTATTCTCGAATCCCTGCATGACCTTCAGGGTGAAATTGAAGAACTGGGTGGATCCATTGAATTTGTTTCGGGCCGGGCAGTGGATGAGATCCCCAGTCTAATGGAAAGCTTTGGAGCTGATCGTTGTTACGCCCAAAAAGAAGATGCCTGGGAGGAAACTGAAGAGGAACGCCTGCTTTCCAACCGGATAAATCTTATTCTCACCGGAGGGAAAGGGATATGGGAAGAAGCTGACCTTCCCTTTGCCCTCAACGATTTGCCTGCCGTGTTCAGTTCTTTTCGCCGGAAAGTGGAAAAGAAGATGCAGATTCGCAGCGTTTTCCAATCACCAAAAAGTATAGTCTGCTCATGGAATTCAACAACAGAACTTCCCATACTTACTTCTCTCAGTTTTGAGGACTATCCCAAAGATGAGCGGGCAGTCCTAGATTTTCGTGGCGGTGCTAGGGAAGCAAAAAAATGGATGAATCAATGGATTTGGGAACGGGATTGCCTTAAAGAGTACAAGGAAACGAGAAATGGACTAGTGGGGGCGGATTATTCCTCCAAATTATCCCCCTGGTTATCAATCGGATGTATCTCAGCGGTGGAAGTTTATTGGGAAATCAAAAAATATGAGGAGGAACGGGTGGCCAATGAAAGCACCTACTGGTTATTCTTCGAATTACTGTGGCGGGAATTTTTTCGCTTTGTTGCCCGTCGTTACGGAGCGGGTATTTTTAAGCGGCATGGAATTAAGGACGCTATTGAAAGGGCGACCCTGGGCGATCCGAAAACATTCAAGCGATGGAAAGAGGGCAGAACTCCCAATGCCTTTGTAAATGCCAACATGATCGAATTAGCCACAACCGGATGGATGAGTAATCGAGGTCGACAAAATGTGGCGTCCTACCTAGTGCATGACTTAGGGCAGGACTGGTTGTCTGGTGCCCGTCACTTTGAACAGCATCTAATTGATTACGATCCGTGCAGCAACTATGGAAACTGGATGTATTTGGGTGGGGTGGGCAATGATCCGCGGCCCAATCGTGCTTTCAATCTCGAAAAACAGGCCGAATATTATGACCCCGACGAAACATTTCGTAAGCTTTGGCTGGCGTGACTGCTACTCGGCAAAGAGTATGCAAATGGGGGAGGGGACATTGATAACTGAGCCACGTTGGTAGGTAAGTTTACCGGTTTTTGGGTCAATACGGTGGGCAGCAATGGTGTTGGAATCCGCACCGGCGGCGAGGAGCCAGTCGGCGTTGGGCGTGAGGTTAATGTTTCGAGGGAAAGCGCCGCGGATGGGTTGTACCTGCACCACTTTTAATTTTCCGGTTAGTGGATTGGCTTTGTAGACAGAAACGGTATCATGACCACGATTGGAGGAGTAGACGAACTGTCCGCTCGGGTGAACCAGAATCTCAGCAGACGAATTGAAAGATTCACCCGCTTTGACTTCTTCGGAAATTGCTGGTGTGGTGGTCAGTCTTTTCGCTGTACCCCTTTGGGCATCCCAGGCAAAAGTGGTGATGGAGAGACTGAGCTCATTAAGCAGATAAATGAATTTGCCATCGATGGAGAATCGTATGTGGCGGGGACCACCTCCAGGGATAGAGTCACTTTTCCCGTGCGGAATGATCGCTGGCTTATCTACATCAACTTGGTAGATTACGATCTGATCCAGCCCAAGATCGGGTATGAGGGCATATTTCCCGTCCGGTGAAAATCCGACCCAATGAGGGTGGGGGGCATCCTGCCTTTTATCAACCACTTTGGAACCTCCCTTATGTTCAATCACAGTTGGGTTTTTAAGCACTCCATCTTTGCCAAGCGGAAAAATCGCCACGGAGCCCCCTCCATACTGTGCGGTAAGTAAAAATTTGCCAGTTGGATGAACAGAAATGTGACAAGCTGGTCCATCCGGGCAAGTTATCCGGGTAAACTCTTTTAATTTTCCTCCGGCACCAAGGTGATAGCCCACTGTTCCCGCACCGCCCTTCCACCGAGCTACTGCATAAAGGATTTTACCATTTGGATGCTTGGCAAGAAACCCTGGTGAATTGATCTCAGCCGCGAGTATAGCCTGATTATATTTTCCAGTACTTGAATCAAAAGTTGCATAATAAATCCCTTTGGCTTCTCGTCCGCTGGTGCCAAAAAAAACATCAACTGACTTGGATTTCAGCTCAGGAAATATAAAAAACAAGAAAACGAAGGTTAGGTTATTAAAGAGATGCATGAAGAATGAAGTTGAGTCCCTAAGGAGATGGGTTTCTGAGAATTTTGTCTACCATTTATGTTATCAAAGAAGTAGTAATAAATCGAAGGTTCTTGAAAAAAAATAATTTCGAATCATTGTGTAGGAAGAAACAATTCATATTAATTAACAAAGAATATTTCCACATGAGAGAACAAGTATATAAACTTTCTGATTCAGTCGCTAATAGCTCGTCCACAGAACGGGCTGCTTTTATTCGCCGTACCTACTCGCATTTAGCGGTGGCAATCCTTGGCTTCATTGCCGTTGAATATTATCTTGTGCATTCCCCTTTTGCCGCAAAATTGGCATCAAGTATGACAGGCGGAATGAGTTGGCTGGTTGTAATCGGTTTATTTATGGGAGTGAGTTATATCGCCAATAAATTAGCCTTGTCTCAAACTTCCCAGCAAATGCAGTATTTAGGGCTTGGTCTTTTCGTGATCGCCGAAGCGATTGTCTTTTTACCCCTACTCTTTATCGCCACCTTTTATGCTGGTGCTGGACTTATTCAAACAGCGGGGTTGATGACCCTTCTCCTTGTCGGTGGAATTACTGCCACGGTTTTTATAACCAAGAAAGATTTTTCTTTTATGGGTAGTATTTTATCAATCGGAGGATTTGTTGCCTTAGGATTTATCATATGCAGCATGATCTTTGGATTCTCTCTCGGGCTTGTATTTGCCTTGGTTATGGTTCTTTTTGCCGCAGGTTCAGTTCTCTACACCACCTCCAATATACTTCACCAATATCGAACTGACCAGCATGTGGCTGCCGCCCTTTCCCTTTTTGCATCCGTTGCCCTTTTATTCTTTTACATCCTCCAAGTCTTAATGAGCTTGGGTGGTGGTGGGGATGATTGATTGGTTATAATTTAAAATCCCACTCTTCAGGGCTTTCCCTGATAAACTTTTCTTGAAGTCCGCCTAGTGCGGACTTCATTGTTTTTGGCTTCCACAATGGGTGGGCAAAATCGGGTTTTATATCGAGCAGTGGCCGGAGTACAAAGTCTCGGGTAAGAATGCCAGGGTGGGGTACTGTTAAGTTTTGCTCTTCTATCACTCGGTCACCGTAGATGAGGAGATCAAGGTCAATAACTCGGGGCCCATTCTCCCTGATGACTTCTTTGCCTAGAGCCCCTTCGATAAATTGAAGTTTGGAAAGTAACTCCAAAGGCTCCAGGGAAGTGGAAATTTGAGCTGCTGCATTTACAAATGGAGGCTGGTCAGAAAAGCCGAAAGGGGAAGATTTGTATAACTTGGAAACTTTACGAATTTTGGCAAACCTTGCCACGAGAGCCAAGGCGAGCTCGAAAGTTTCACGGGGAACGCCAAGGTTTGCCCCAAGGCCGAGATAAATGTCAGCGTTCAACTTCGACTTGAATTTCACGAAGGCCCAATTTTTTCGTGTAGCGTGGCTTGTCAACCGTAAGTTTTATGTGATCTAGGGGGAATCCTTCTTTGAGCCGAATCGAAAGTAAGTGAGCAAAGCGTTCTAGTGTTTTTCCATCATAGGATGAGCAAAATTCACGAACCGATGAAACCACATCACAATAATCGATACCCAGAGATATATCATCGGTTTCACGAATATTTTCAAAATTGTAAGAAAGTTCTAGCGATACCCTCAGGTCTTGCGGTGCATATTGCTCTTCTTCCAATAGCCCGATGCGAGCCATCACTTCAATTTCTTTCAGTATAATCTTTCCCATTGTACAAAGCCTTAAAGAGGAATTATAAGGATAAAGAGCCCCAAGAACTGGTACTGGGATTGAACCTGAGCCAAGATAGTGTCTTGTTTCTCCATACTAACCAATCCGTGTCAGCAAAGTGATAATAAAGCCAGTCTTGATCCTGCACATTAAATATCCATGGCCAAGCATGATAATTCCATCCATTTAAATCAATAGTCTCAACACCTGCTTGCTTGAAAGTGAGAAGATCTGGTTTGTTGTCTGAGTTAACATCGTTGTTATCTTCAATAATGATGAAGTATGGAACATCTTGAATAGTTGTCATAACATGAAATTTATTCGATTCAATGTATGGGATGGTCAATGTAGAGATTAGTGTTTTTTTTGATAATGCAGGAAATGTACTCCCGAATGTATCGTCGTTAATACTTGGAAATGAAAGCTCTGAAAAAGCAATCGATGAATCCGAATTCACTTGGTAGGTACCAGATCCTGATGCAGTTCCACTAGTTCCATGATGACCTAAACTATAAGTGTAAGTTCTTTGGTCTTCATCGTAATAGATTGTGCCTAGTGCATGTACCGCGGTTAAAGATTCAGAAATATATTCAGTTTGCCCGGGGTAAATACCGTCAATGCTTGAAGATTGGACCGTTACGGTTTCATTAAGGTTAAATGAATGCTGACCAGTTATACGGGAAATCGACGCAAAAATATTAGCGTTGAAATTACCGTATCCTTGTAGGGAGTAGGAGGCTGAGCCTGTCACATCAATCCTGAAATTATTGTTAATTTCAAAAAAATCATAGATCCCATTTAAATTATTATCTATGCTTGTGAAGGGAGATGTGAAGTTACCTGTGAAGGTAGCGTAAACTCCTTGGATCATCATCGAGCCTGAAACTCTAACTTCATTATTTTGAATTCCAGCGTCTAAGAGATTGTAACTAAGCAGTTGAGCATCATCCTCCCGAAACAAAGCTTCGTAGTCGATTAGCGGTGAATATATTTTAAGAGTTGCAGTTTTTGCTTCAATTAGAAAAGGGAAAAATGAAGTAATGTAAGCCAGCGTTAGAAATTTTATGAAAGACATATTTTTCTTTACTAAGTAGAGTAGGAAATTTCAATCTTTTTGGAGAATCCTTGAAACCTTAACTGCCTGTACCGTTTCCTGCACATCATGGACTCGAAGGATTTCCACTCCTTTTGATACCGCATCTATTGCAGATGCGATAGAACCACCAAGCCGGTCAAGGGGGGAGGGTGCTGTACACAGCTGATCTATCCATGACTTCCTTGAAGAGCCTAAGAGTACGCCCCAAGCGGGGTCAATGAACTGGTCAATGTCCCTCAATAAAAGAAGATTGTGCTCCAGGGTTTTGCCAAAGCCTATACCTGGATCAATCCATAACCTTGGCAAGGGCAGCTTATTGAATTCTATTTTTCGTTGGGAGAAAAACCTTTTAACTTCTTCGACCACATCTTGGTATTGAGGATTTTTTTGCATCGACTTGGGGATGCCTTGTGTGTGCATAGCAATAAACCCCGCACTGTATTCAGATGCTAAGTGTAAAAGTTGGGCAGATCCTCCGGAAACATCATTAATGATGTGAGCACCTGCCTCCAGTCCTGCCTTAGCAACCACCGGCTTGGTTGTATCCAAAGATATGATAAATTCATTTTTGGGAAGGTTTTCAAGAACAGGGAGGATACGGCGAAGCTCTTCCTTTTCGCTTACTGGTTCACTGCCCGGGCGGGTGCTTTCTGCTCCGATATCAATGATCTGGGCACCCTGGTCAATCATAAGCCAGGCATGTTCGATGGCGGTCTTGGGGTCGATAAATTCACCGCCATCACTAAATGAGTCAGGCGTTAGGTTAAGAATCCCCATTACCGCTGGGTATTCAAGTTTAAGGCTGGCGCCATTAAATTGATAATTTGGCATCTTTAGATGTTATCATTTCCTCATAAAGTGAGCGAATCTTGAAGAAATTTTCTCGGCCATTCATGGACCACCCAAGCTCGGAGATTTTCTCAAGAGGGGCAACGCCTCGACCGGTACCACAAAGAAGGATTTCATCGAACTCTGCAATGTGTTGATCCTGAGGAATACCCCGAGAGATCGAGAAACTTATTTTCAAATAGGGGATCAGGTTTTGAAGCGTAATGCCCAAAAGAATATTTTTGTCGGGTATGAGCAGGTTGTTATCTTTGACAAAGATCAGGTTTGAGGTCGCAGTTTCTCGAAGTTCATTATCTTTTGGATCCATGATGATCCAGTCTTCGCGTGTGATTTCTAATTCAGTTAACTTCCCATAGAGATTTTTCTCTGCAGTGCATTTAATGGTGGGATCGGGTCTTCGGTAAGGTAGCAGCCAGCCTTCTACTGGTTTTCCATCAGACAGGGCTGGGCGTACTGATAACCCAAGGCAGTCTTCCAGTAGGCAGATGCGCAGTAATTTATCTTCGTCTTCTTGCAACTTCTGCAGGTACTCTTCCAGTCGGCTGTTAAGCTCATCGAGTCTGGGAACCCATGGAAGCCCAAGAGTGTCCGCATTTTCTAAGATTCGTTGGAGGTGTTGTTTTTTAAAGAGAACATTATGCTTTGGTAATACCCGGAGGGTTGAGAACACACCGTGGCAACCCCAGGGCGTGGGGTGTTCAATGGGATTACCCGATTTCGTCCAAGCAAGCATGATGGATATTTTCGATCAATCTAGTTCCTTCACTGGTTAGAAAGGATTCAGGATGATACTGCAAGCCAAAGAGTTTTCTCTTCAAGTCTTCAAATGAAACTGGAACTTTTCGGATAGGATCGTGGGCGGTAATTTGAATACTGGTTGGCAATTCACCGAGACTTCGGTGTTCAACTTGCAGGGAATGATAACGACCCACTCGAAGTAAGGGGGGTAATCCTCGATAGGTCCTGGAGTTTTGGACGGTTGCAATTTCGGTTTCAACCCCATGAAGGACTTGAGCCTGGCGTACAATTCTTGCTCCTTCAGCTTGAAGGAGTAATTGAAAACCTAGGCATATTCCAAGGAGCGGAGTTTTGCCTTTAACTTTTTCGGTGAACTCCAGCGTTTCAGGATAATCTGAGGGAGTACCCGGCCCGGGAGAGAGTACAATTAAACTTGCGGAGTTTACCAAGTTGGCAGGTAAGGACAATCGGTCTCGCACTTCCACGCTATCAAAACGAGTTAACAAATGCTCTAGGTTCCGGGTAAAGGAATCTTGATGGTCGACGAGTAAAATCATTGAAGCAGGTCGAGGAGGGCCTGGGCCTTGATCCGGTTTTCATTAAATTCATATTCGGGTGTGGATTCTACCACAATACCCCCCCCAGCTTGTATAAAAGCCTTTTCCTTGATTCTAATCATGGAGCGTATGATTAAGTTGAGGCGGATATTTCCCCCATCCTCAATTGTCCCAAAGCTCCCGGTGTAAGGTCCCCGAAAGCAAGGTTCGAGGCGGTCAATCCATTCCATGGTTCGAATCTTCGGGCAACCAGTTATACTACCGCCTGGTAGCATTGCCCGAATGATGTCTTGCAGGCTTTGCTGAGGACGGAGGGTGCCCGAGATTGTCGATACAAGATGATGCAAGTGAGAGTAACTTTCGACTTCCCGGAATCGATCAATCTGTACGGTTCCCGGGAGGCAGATGGTAGACAAATCATTGCGCTCTAAGTCGACCAGCATGTTGTGCTCTGCAACTTCTTTGGTGTCTCGTAAAAAACATTCGATAACTGAGCCATCCTGAGAAGCATGGTCCCGCTGGTAAGTCCCACCAATGGGTCTGGTAATAATCTGGGAGCCTTTCTTTTCAATGACCACTTCCGGAGAACAACTAATGATCGAAAAGTCAGGGGTTTGTAGAAGAAAAGCTTCGGGGGCTGGGTTACTGCTGCGTAATTTCAAAAATGCGTGTAGGGGGCTCGTTTTGGGGAAACCTTCAAAGCGTTGAGAAATTTTAATTTGGTAGGTTTCTCCATCAAGAATGGCTTCCCTTGCTTGCTCAAAAATTTCCTTGTAGTTAGCAAAATCTAGGTTGCAGGTAATCGGGCGACTGGAAGCACCACCTGTAGGTTCAGCACTTGAAAGCCTGGCACTACTAAGAGTGGTCCTGATTTCATCTTCTCTGGTTTCCGAACACGATTCAATGATGGTGTGAGCAGAGAAAAAGCGGATGAGAGAACCGGGCCGGCCAAACCAACCGTCGGGTAAATCCAGGTCTTTCTTGGAATGCAGTTTAATGCCCAGGTTCGAGGCAAGAAACTCATAGCCCAAAAAGCCAACCCACCCAGAAAAACTGAGGGAATTGTTTGGGATATCAGCAGGGCATTTTACTTGATCAAAAAAAGTAGAAGTTTCCTGGTGGTGAGGAAGAAGGATTTCGTCGAAGTCGAAATAAGCGACGATGTGGTCTTTCTCGGTATGGATTACAAGGTGCTTGTCGGTAACTGCCTCAAGCAAGCTTATGGAAATCGGGTTTGAAACCGTAATCATGGAAGATGGTCGAGTAGTTCAGGAAAGCTCAGGATTTGATTGTCTTCAATTTTCGGCTTCCCAAAGAGCAAGGCAGACCAGCCCGCAGATAAGGCTCCTTCAAAATCTCGAGAATGACTGTCGCCGATATGCAAAATCTCTTGGGGCTTTCTATGCATAGATGTTTCCACATGCCGAAAGATTTCGGTATCCGGTTTTTCATAACCGATTTCAGCCGAAATGAAAATTTGATCAAAAAGAGAGGTGATCCCGAGTTCAGTAATAACTTGCCTCAGCCTGGTGTCGTTGTTGGATAGCAGAGCAATTTCATACCCTCGGTTTCGTAATGTTTGTAAGGTGGTTTTTGCCCCCTCAGCCAGTTTCCAGTGATCACCGTGGGCAAATAAATCCCAGAGTTTTTCAAAAATGGGATGGAGTTGTTTTTCTGTGCCGTAAGGTTGAAAGGTTTCACAAACAACAGAACGCCAAAAATCTTTCTCTGCTCCCATCGTACTTTTTTTGTTCTTTTGCGTTTGCCCAAAAATTTTGTAGAAACGGGTATCAATTTCTTCATCTTCAACAATAAGTCCATGTTCACGGGCCGTTTGGGCATAAACTGCACCCACAGATGGCCATGGTCGAATGAGGGTGCCAGCGGCATCCACAGTAAGCAGGCGGTATTTCGAATTCATGAAAAGGTATGGGGCTAAATCGGTAAAAGTGAAAGTTCTAAACAAGAGATAGGCGAGATGCGAGTTTTTCCAAATGGGCTGGGTTTTTCAATTCTGCTTGCTTCGAGTCTTACCTTGGCGTGGTTCTCCAAAGATTCTGCTAATGTTTTTGGTCAGTGGGGTGGAGGGATTTTTAACCATGCCGCTATCATTCTCATCTTTTTCCTGCAGGGCTATAAAATGAAGCGGACTGAGCTTTTTAAGATTTGGCATCAACCTGGGCATACAATCAGGGTACAGGTGGGTATATTTCTTGGCCCTGCTTTGATTGTCTTATGTGCTTGGTTTTTCGACTTACTTACCCCGCAATGGTTGCCGCCTTTTATTTTACTGGCCTGTTTGCCCACTACGATTGCAAGTTCTGTCGTGTTTAGTGAGAAGGCAGGCGGGGATCCTGGCTTTACCTTGGGGCAAGCGACCCTGTCCAACTTGCTTGGGCCTGTTATTGTTTTTTTTGCGTGGGTTTATTTGCAGGGAGACCTTACAGATTTATATGGTACCCGAATCGTAGACCTTATCGGACTCTCCCTGCCCAAAATTATTTGTTTTACCGTAATTCCCATTATGATCGGGTGGTGGATTGCGCAGAGACATCCTTGCTTCGCCAGCAAATCGTGGGGGAAATGGATTATTGGAAATGTACCGCTAATCTGTATAGCATGGCTTGCTTATCTTGCCATGGGCCAAGTCCTTTCTCAAGTGGACGCTCAGATTTGCCTGCAATTATTTGGAGAATTACTTCTGCCCCTTAGTCTTGGATGGGGGGCTTTGGCAATCTTTGCTTGGCTTTGGTCACAGGGGGCAGAGATGAACCGGGAGAGAAGAGTTTCTGCTTTTTTTTGCGTTACCCAGAAATCATTAGCAACTGGGTTGCCTATGATACAGATTTTAGGGGTTGCTGAATGCCAGGCTTTTGTTTTCTGGGTTTTTCCGCTCATCCTTTTTCACTTCATTCAATTACTCTTGGGTTTCCCCATCCTTCATCTCTTAAAAAGAGAATCAAAATAAGGGGAAGTTTTTCACTTTAGCGCTTTAGGGTTGAATGAAGTTGGTTTTTCGGGGATGAAAGTTTTGTGATATGTAAAAGCTTCAAGGATAAAGAAAAAATGAGAAAGGCGGGTCGCTCGGCAGCAACCGTCCTTGACCGTCTCTGCCGTGCGGTGAAGTCGGGAATGAATACCTTGGAGATCGATGAACTTGGTGGCGAAATTATGAAGGAAATGGGAGTAAAGAGTGCATGTAAAGGGTACCGATCAGGTAACAAAATTTTTCCATCCTACACATGCTTGTCCGTGAATGATGAAATTGTTCATGGCATAGGTGTGGAAGACCGGGTATTGAATGATGGCGATATCATTTCCGTCGATGTATGTATTCGGGAAGATGGAATGATTGGGGATAATTGTCGTACTATTTCTGTCGGTAAAGTTTCGTCTGACATTGAAAGACTGCTCCGGGTAGCCGAGGAGTCGATGTATGAAGGAATCAAGCAAGCTTTACACAAAAACCGGGTGGGAGATGTGTCTGCAGCCGTGCAACAACATGTCGAGGCCGCCGGCTTTGCGGTTATTACCAACTTTGTCGGTCATGGTGTGGGGCGCTCTTTGCATGAAGAGCCACAGGTTCCAAACTTTGGGAAAGCGGGCACAGGTCCAAAATTCCGCAAGGGAATGGCCATTTGCATAGAGCCCATGGTAAATATGAAAAAACCGCAAATTCGTATGGGTCCGGATGGTTGGACAGCCCTTGCCGTAGACGGAATGCCATCGGCTCACTTTGAGCACACATTACTCGTGGATGACGAATGTGCTGAAATCCTTACTTTTCCTGAAGGCTTTTCCAGTGCTGAAGAATTTATTACCTATCGTGCTTCCTCATCTCTCAAATAATCAGCATGCTCAAGACCCTTGCAGATAATGTCTTTTCCTTCGATGTGGAATGGATACCAGACCCCAAATCTGGAGAAATCCTTCATGGTGTTGATGCTTCTACAGGGCCCGGAGATAATGCTCGTGCCGCGTTTGAGGCGCTGTGGGCAGGAGCCAGGAAAGATAGTGACCCTGCAGATTTCCAACCGTACCTCAAAACAATTTTGTGCAGAATTGTATCGTTGGCAGGAATTCTTAGAGAAGGACTACCGGGAGGGAGAGCCAGCCTTAAGCTTGTATCTTTACCCGTTGATCCAAGCGATCCAGTCAAGTCTACAGAAAAAGTCATTCTTACCAGCTTTATGAACGCTGTGGGGCGCCGAAAGCCTCAACTTGTAGGATATAATTCTGCCCAGGCTGATGTACCCATTATTGTTCAACGGGCGATCGTTCATGGTCTACCAGGGGCCGGGTTTTCAGAAAGACCTGCGAAGCCCTGGGAAGGTGTTGATTATTTTGATGCCCGTAATTCGGAGTACAATGTCGATCTTGCCGATGCCATGGGACAATATCGCGATCGGCCATCCCTCCATCAAGCGGCTACTTTGAGCGGAATTCCCGGTAAAATCGATGTGAGTGGTGATTCTGTCGCTGAAATGTGGCTAACTGGTAAGCTTGATGAAATTGTGGCTTACAATGAATTTGATGCGTTTACCACCCATCTCCTTTGGGCCCGGGTTGCGCACTTTTCAGGCTTGTTAAACACTGACCAGTATCAGGCTGAACAGGAATTAGTTCGTTCTCTTTTACAATCTGAAATAGAAAACGGCAAAATCCATCTTCAGAAGTTTGTGACTGAGTGGGAGAGATTGCAGGCGATTACCGAGCAGAATTAAATACTGAGGTTTCCCTTTTTGGTTTGTCCGATTGAAGGAAATATGGCGCAAGTGAAGTTTGCCCGCATCACGGATTCGATACATAAAGATATACATATATGATTACTCAAGAAAAAGCTGAAGACGCCTTGGGGCGCATGAACGAAACGCGCGATCTCTTGTTGGGGGAAATTCGCAAGGGAATCATCGGGCAGGACAAGGTTATTACTGAGTTACTGATTACGCTTCTTGCACGTGGTCATTGTTTGCTCACCGGAATTCCGGGTTTAGGCAAGACCCTGCTGGTGAAAACGATATCTAAGTGTTTGAGTCTAGATTTTAAGCGAATCCAATTTACTCCAGATTTAATGCCAGCGGATGTTGTAGGATCCGAGGTGGTGGACGAAGACCCATCCACTGGTCGAAAAAGTTTTCGTTTTGCTCCAGGTCCCATCTTTTCCAATATCGTACTTGCTGACGAAATTAATCGAACCCCCCCAAAAACCCAGGCTGCCCTGCTTGAAGCTATGGAAGAGAGGCAGGTTACGGTGTCTGGTCAAACTCGTCCCTTGGATGCTCCCTTTTTTGTGTTAGCTACGCAGAACCCTATTGAACTTGAGGGTACATATCCTTTACCCGAAGCTCAATTGGATCGTTTCCTACTCAATCCGGTCATTCAATATTTGTCTGAAGAAGATGAAATCAGAATGGTCGGGGAGACTACGGGTGTGGAGCGGCTCAATCCTCAACCCGTGCTATCAGGAGATGACATCGAAGCATTGCAGGATCTAACCAGGCAATTACCAGTACCCGAAACTGTGGTATCGTATGCGGTTCGATTAACTTCTGCATCCAGACCAGATGTGGAAGCTTGTGATGAGTGGACTCGCAAGCGGGTTCGATGGGGAGCTGGCTCGCGGGGTGCACAAGCCCTCATCCTTGCCGCAAAAGCCCGGGCTTTATTAGATGGTCGCCCTAATGCTTCTGGTGAAGATGTGAAATTCTTGGCTAAGTCTGCTTTGCGTCACCGTATTTTGCCCAGTTTTTTCGCTGAATCCGAAGGTTTGGGCTCCGATGACATTATCGCCCATTTGCTCGAAACTGTAACAGCCTAAGCGGATAACGTGTCCACAACCGCGGAAGAGTCGCTACTCGATCCGGTTCATCTGAATCGTATAAATGACCTCTCTCTACTTGCCCGAGTGGTGGTGGAAGGAGCGATGCCAGGTATGCACCGAAGTTTGAGACAGGGCCGGGGGAATGAGTTTTTTCAGTATCGTTCCTATGAACCGGGAGAGGATATGAAGGTGGTTGATTGGAAAGTTTTTGCCAAGCGAGATGAGTTGGTTGCCAAGACATTTCAGGAAGATACAAACTTTACCGTTTTTATTGTATTGGATGCGAGTGCATCGATGGGGTACAAAAGCCCACGCGGAGCCTGTTCAAAATTGAAGTATGCATCCATGTTGGCCGCTTGCTTTGCTTATCTTGCCAGCAGGCAAGGGGATCAGGTTGGATTATTTGGATACGGGGACGAGACGCAGCAATGGATTCGTCCTGCTACTGGAAGCGGGCACCTTCAGCGAGTAATAGCTGGGATTTCTTCGCTCGAGCCCAAAGGGACCAGTCAGCATGAACGGGCCTGGGACCAACTCGCATCGGTATTACCGGGGCGGTCGATGGTTGTGTTTTTGTCTGATTTTTTGGAAGCAGAAGATACCCTAAGTGAAAGGTTACGATTTTCTCTTTCCTCGCACTACGAGTCTTTATGCTTACAGGTCTTAGACCCGGATGAGCTTGATTTACCACCGGAGGAGGCTTTGCGGTTTACAGAAATGGAAGGGATTCTTGAAATCTCCACATCCCCATCTGCTATCCGGGCAGACTACCGGCTGAATATGAATCGCTTCCTGGACCGGTTGAAAAATAATATGAGTTTAATTTCTGCTGAATTTGAAAGTTTTCAAAGTAATCAAGACTTGGGCCACGCTCTGCGCCGCTTTCTAGGTGTGAGAAATCGATCAAAGCGATGAGGTACGAAAGCCAAAATGATTGAGTTCGGGCAACCTGCTGCATTGTGGACAGGGTTGGCTATTGGTCTTCCCATCTTTGCTCACATGGCTTATCAAACAGTAACCAAGAAGCATGCCTTTCCCTCTTTGCGTTTTATCCAGCCTTCAAGCATTCCCCGAACGGGTCGTAAAACTCCATCCGATTTGCTTCTCCTCTTACTGAGGATTTTGCTCTTTTTATTTATCACTCTTTTATTAGCTGATCCTTATTGGCAAGACCCCCGTGTATCTTCTTCCCGTGACCAAGGAAATCAAACGGTGATTGCAATCGATGTAAGCCCCAGCATGGAAGGTTGGAATGGATTACGGGAAGCCAAAATGAGAGCTCAGGAACTATTGAGTACCGAAGATTCTGAATTCGGACTTGTTTCATTTGGAGCTGATGTTTTGCAACAGGTAAAAGTCGGTGCTGAGATGGAGACTTTAGCTGATGCTATTGAAGGCCTGGGGCATGATTGGCGCAAGGGGAATGCCCAAGTGTTCCTTGACCGTGTACCCGAACTTTTTTCCGAGGGAGCGCTTTCCAAAAAAGTTGTGATCATCAGTGATTTTCAAAGCAGTGACTGGCAAGCGGTATATCGAGACCTTATATCAGACGGCATAAATTTTGAACTTTTACAAGTTGGTGCTGGAGAGGAGATTGGTGGGCGGACCAAAAATCAGGGAATTGTGGAAGCGAAAGCAGTACCTGTAGGTTCAGGCAATATTCGAGTCTGGGTAGTTGTGCGGAATTGGGATGATTCTCCACAAAGCCTGGAACTCTCATTATCGGCAGGAGGAGCAATAAGAGAGAAGCAAAACCTGAAACTTAATCCTCTGGGTTCTGCTCAGGCACAGTTTATTTTACCCGCGGGAGATTTTTCCAAAGCCTCAGTTAGGTTAGAGTCTAAAGATGATTACGCCCTCGATAATGAAAGAAGCTTGTGGCTGAAAGCTCCACCACCTCGGAGATTTGGGTTTTGGATAGGGAATGAAAATCAAAAAGACACCAAGCAGGAACGGGACTTCCTTGAGACCGCGGTCCTTAGTTCCGGTGACAGTGGCTGGAATCGTTGGGAGTCGAGCCAAGATATTGCTGATGAGAAAAGAATGGGAGATGCTTCCTCGGACTTGGAACTTTTATTTGCTTTGGGTGTCGGAGACTGGTTTGAAAAGGAAGCATTGGCTGCAGGTTTGATTCCTTTTTTAGAGGCTGGAGGAGTTTGCCTAATGACCCCAAGCGAACCTTTTTCTGCTTCTATTTCGATAATTAACAAATCCAAGTTAATGGACTTTAGCTTCTCCAAAGTTGCGGGAGCAGCTTCCAGGTCTGGAGAGGTTTTTCGAATTGCTGCACTTGCTCAGGATAGCCCTTTAAGTCAGTTGTTTTCCGGTACTTCTGCTCGTGATCTTTACCTCACATCTTTTCAACGGTTTGGGGTTTTAAAAAAGATCAAGAGCACCTTGAGAGTTCCCTTGCGGGACCGGAACGGTTATGCATTGGCAGTAGTCAGGGAATATGAGAGTGGCGGACGGCTTGTATTTTTACCTTTCCGGGTAAGCCCAAGCTGGACAGATCTACCTCTGCGTAATTCTTTCCTTCCCTTACTTATGGAGATGGTGAAAAAAGGAAGAATGGAATCAACCTCACGGGCTTGGCCTATCTTGGAACCGGGAGATGCATGGACTGGCTCTGAAGTCTTTCGGGCAGAGCAGCCAGGTACTTTTCGATTTGAAGACCAATGGATTGAGGTCGTTCCTTCATTGGCTGAATCTTCACCAGAAGTGAGCACCTCTGCAGAAGTAGACCTGGCCCTTGGTGGCAAAGAAAATGCAAGGGGGCAGCTAGCAGATAGGAGCGGTGATTCCAGTATGGAGAACCGGCTTTCCCTTTGGTTGTGGTTTGCCATCGCTACATCGATTCTCTTGATTGTAGAAATGATTTGGTGCCGACCAAAATTAAAAACCCTTGTGGAAGAAGATAAGCTAAATGCCTGAGTTCATAAAAAAACTGAAGTATGAAGCTCGGGTCTTTCTTTATTCCAGAAGTATCCTCGCCTTGACCATCGGGTTACTGGTTTGGCCCTTGCTCGTTTTCTTCGTCGATTTATACGACCGCTTCTTCCCCATTTTAGAAACCGAAGCTGGAGGGTGGTTATACCTATTAGTTGGGCTTTCTGCCCTGACTTTAGCCATTTGCTTTGTTTATTTTTGGAAGCAGGCCCCCAAAGCCTCCCAAATTGCCCAAGATGTCGAACGTGCCAACCCTGCCTTAATGGATTCCTTAAATTGTGCTGTTGAGTTGGAAGAAAAAGCCAAGAGGCAAGCACTCACATTCATGGAGCAAAGGGTTGTCGATTCCACCAACTCAAGGATCTCCTCTGTCGCTTGGGGGCAGGGCACCCGGCCTGGTGGGCGATTTTGGGGTTCATTACTGGTGGGCGTTATCTGTGGCTTTGTTTTGACAGTTTGGAGTGCAGGGACAAGCCCGGTGCGTAAAGCGTTGGATGCTCACTCTGATGAGCCGGGCCTGAGTCTTTTTACTGCCAGATCTGGCTCAAACCTAGATGAAGTTTTCGAAGCTTCTGGGGAATTTACTCGTGGAGCTGATATTTCAGTTTTTGCTGATATTACAAGAGGCCACCGTGGGCAGAAGCAAGCATTTATAGAATTTATTGAGAAGGGTTCGGGCATTCCTCGGATGGAAATGTTGGTCACTCCGATTCTAGGCAGATTTGAGTTTGTAGTTCCTTCCTTAACCGAACCTTTTGAATATCGTGTTGTTACGCCAAGTCTTACAAGTGACTGGAATAAATTAGCACCTTATGATCCACCATCTGTTAAAAGTATTTCCTGGAATATTCAGCCCCCTTCATATTTGAAGCAGAGTAATTTTTATCATGAGGGGTATGGCTACATCCGAGCCCCGGAAGGAAGCTCGATAGAACTTGCCCTTGAAGTAGGCGATTTGCCTAGGAATGTCAGTGCCACCCTTTATGGTAAAGATACCAATCAGAGCCTGGAACAGGGAGTTGACGGTATCTTTCGGTTTTCTTTTACCTTGGATTCTGAGTGGAAGGGCCAACTCGTGCTAGCGGACAGAGATAAACCAAATCGGCCCCATGTCTTCTGTGAGCCTGTAAGTTTTTCTCCCATACCTGATGATCCGCCCATCGTGGAAATCACTGAGCCTGCCAAAGATCTGCAACTTCCAGCTGATGCCCAATTTCTTGTTGAAGTGTATGCATCCGATGACCATGGAGTTGCGGATGTAAGGATTCATATTTCCCATGCAGGAGAAAAAATAGAGGAAACAATATTTGTTGAACCTGTAGAGCCAGAAAAAGCCCAAACTTATGTCTTCGACCTCAATGACCATCCCTTGGCCATTGGGGATGTGATAACCTACATGGCTCTTGCCATGGATAATAAGGAACCGGAAGGGCAACTTGCTCGCTCGGAAATTTATTTCATTGAAGTGTTGCCCCCAGAGGGAAATTCCACGGATTCCGAAGGGGAGGGTGAAGGAATGTCAGATACCAAAGAAATTCCCATCCGGGATTTTATAAATAAGACCAAGAAAATCATTCGGGATTCTTATGATGGATTACTCGAGGATAATGACCTTGCGACTGAAAAGCTATCTCTCGACATCGCCAATGATGCCTTGAGCTTAAAACACGAAATGACGAAAGTTTTTGATGAGAATGAAGGTATGTTTCCTATTGTCGATGGGATTGATTTGGGGGAATTACTAAACGAAGCCACTTACCACATTGAACAAACAGAAATTTTTGCAGGCGATATCATGCTGGAAGATTCTTTAGAGCCTTCCGAGAAAACCTTGAGGAAACTTGTTCAGCTATATGCATTGCTTCAGAAGATGAATAAGAAAAAGCAAAAGGGAAAGTCGGGAAAGCCCAGCGAATCTACTGGTGAAAGCGAAGAGCCAAAAGAAAGTGAAGAGGAGCCCGAGAGCCAATCAGAGCAACTCAGCCGTATGGCGGATGATTTAAATAAGTTACAAGATTTAGAAGACCGCCAGCGTGAGCTTAATAGAGAAATTGGCCGGGCTGCAGGGCAGGGTACTCAGGGTGCTCCCAACCAAAAATCTGCCTTGGCACAAGAAGATATTCGAAGAGATCTTTCAGGTCTAGAAGATGAGTGGTATGAGCGAACTGGAAAGTTGGGAGACGTGGCAAAGCTAAAACAGGCAGGCAGAGAAATGAAGGAAGCCGCCGGTGACCTGCGAAGAGATGAACCCCGAGAAGCTCAGCCTCATGGCGAGCTTGCGGAAGAAGCAATGGGAAGTGCTATTTCAGAACTACAGTCCAAAATGGCTGCTCTCGCGGGTAGTATGGTGGATCAACTCAGTAAGGGAGCTGGTGGTCTGGCGGAAAGTCAGCGAGAATTACAATCCGAAACGCAAGGAGCAAGTCCGGGCAAGGGGGATCAACTTAAAGGCAAGCAAGATCAGTTAAACCAGTCGGCGGGTGAACTCCTCGAACAAATTGACCAAATGGCTCGATCCCTAGGGAAATTTAATGAAAATGCAATGGAAGACTTATTGGAAAGTGCTCGAGATTCAAAAGATGATGGCTTGGAGCGTTCGGGCAAGCGGGCATCAAACTCCCTGCTTTATGAAAATTTCCCATCCGCAGAGAAAGAGGAGGGGAAGGTAGCAGAAAATTTGGAAGACTTAGAGGAAAGCCTTGAAGGTGTGGCAAATAAGTTACGTAATCTCGGAAATCAAGAACTTCAGGAGTTGGTTGAAAATCTACTGAAAGCGCAAGACGATCTTCCCGGCATGGGATCTGAAGAAATGAAGGAGAGTGCCAAAGAAATTGCCCAGGCTTTAGGTTCTATGCCCAATGCAAAAAAGAATGAGAAACTCCTCAACCTTACCCAATTCTTTGAACAAGTTGCGATTAGTGAAGACCCATCTCAATCCAAGTCCATGGCATCAGCTGCTCTTTCGGAAGCTATTCAGTTGGCTGAACAATTTTTCTGGAAAGAAGCGAAGGAGAACCTGCTGCGGAGGAACCAATCTGCCACCTCCGCGCCCAGCCGTTATAAAAGGCAAGTGGAAGAGTATTTTCGGCGTATCGCTGAGGGAGAATAATTATGGGTTTTGATTGGCCTGCATCTCCTCTTTTACTGCTTTTTTTAGCTGTCTTGTTTGGGCTTGCCTTGTGGTTTCAGGGAAAAGCTCTCTTCCGTTCAACTTTGCCTCGATTAGCTTGGAAACTTGTAGGACTGCGGGTTTTGACTACGGGTCTATTTTTGCTTTTATTGGTTCGGCCTTTTTTATCAACGGAAGAACCCGACATCTCGAGGATGAGACTTCTGGCTCTTTCAGATTTATCTGGGAGTATGGATGCGAAAGATGAAAAAAATGGTCCTCGGCGAATTTCTGAAGTGGCCCCTTTCTTTACTGTGGACCGTGAAAAGGCATGGATCCACCAAATGCGTGCAAACTATGGAAAAGTTGATCGCTTCGGTTTTTCTAGTGAAGTTTCCCGTTTGAGCCGAAACTCCTGGCAGGTGCCTGAACTTGGGAAGAAGACTGCTCTTGGGGATGCCTTACATTCAGGTTTGTCTCAAAAAGTTGGGGATTTTGAGCTCGGGTCAGTCGTTGTGTTTTCAGACGGTGTAAATAATCAGGGCAGGGATGTGCTGGAGGTGGCGAAGGAATATCGGGCAAGGGGTATTCCGATCAATGTTATAGGCGTGGGCAAAAAAATACTCCGCGGAGATATGGGTATTTCTTTCGTCAATAGAAAACCGCGGGCCGTAGCCAAAGAGGAACTTTTATTGCAGGCAGAAGTTGTGAACAAATTTCCCGGAAACCAAAAGGCTTTGGTTTCGCTAGTGAAGGGGGATCAAGTTATTGAAGAGACTGCAGTCGATTTAAAAGGAGGAGAATCCAAGGTTTTTTCTTTTGCCCCTTTAATTCCTAAGTTTGCCGGGCCCCAAAGATATCGCCTTCTGGTGGCAACGCCCGAGGGGGATTCGGATCCTTCAAATGACACAGATTCCCTCCTTGTTGTGATCAATCCACCTGAGCAGTTTTCCGTCTTATACCTATCCAATCAAGTGCGCCCGTTGTATCCTTTTCTTAAAAGAACTTTGGGGAATGAAGAAAGGTTTAAGCTGAGTTCGATCGTGAGACTGGGAGAAAATGTTTTCCATGCATTTGGCGAAAAGGTGAAACCTGGCTATCCTCAAAACCCCAACGATTGGATGGAATTTGACACAGTTTTGTTAGACCTTGACTGTCTATCAGAATTAAATGCATCGGTTGTATCATCGCTGAAAGACTTTGTGCAAAAAAGAGGGGGCGGGTTGTTGGCATTTGGAGAATTGAAAGATGCTCGGAAGCAACTAGGGGGTGTACTCCCAGTAAAGAATGCAGAAAGAGTACTGGCAAAAGATAACCTTTCCCTGCGTGTTTACGAGCAACCGTTGTTTACCCCCAAGGACCGGGTTGAAAAAATGAAACCCTTTATACCAGATCGCCTCCCCGGTTATTTCGTCAGTAAGCAGAATAAAGGAGCCCGTGGAGTTATCGTATCCAAGGCCAATGGGAAAGCAGTATTATCCGTCCAAGCGTATGGTGCCGGAAAATCTGCTTATTGGGGAGTTCCTGATGATTGGCGCCGTGCGATTGGTGATGAAAATGGGGCAAAAGAATTCCGGAAATTTTGGCAAACCCTAACCCAATGGCTGGGGGAGGGAGGGGAAGATCGCCTGAAAATAGAGGAACGGGAAGATGTTCTTCCTCGAGGAATTGATGCTATGCTTAAGGTTGAAGCTTTGGGGGCCGACTTTGAACCTGCCATGGATGCCATGGTAAAAGCTGAGGTGGCAGGGCCCGATGGCTTTGCAAAAACTATTCAACTTTATCCTCAAGGTGCAACAGCAGGACAGTATAGTGGTTCCTTTCGTCCTAAGTTACCGGGTGCATATGCGGTCAAATACAACCTGCTGTTTCCAGATGGGGAAGAATTAAATTCAGAATCTTTTGTCCGGGTTTCGGAGACAGGTGAAGAGTCAAAAGACTTATCCTATGCGGAGCGAGAGTTGAAAATGCTTGCTAAATTAACCGGAGGGCAATTTTTGTCGATCAATGAGATGAATGATAATTGGATACCCACTTTTGCAGAATCCATTCCCACTCTTCAGAAACGGGCAAGCCTTGCGGATCTTTGGCCCTTTTTTACTGTTCTTTTTTTAGCTGCCGGATTTGAGTGGGTTCTGAGAAGGCAGGCAGGACTAAAATGATGAAAATTATCGTTTCCTATATTTTATCTTTTTACCTAATTTCTCACCTGGTGGCAGGCCAGACCTCTGGACCCGTTGCGAATGAGTTTATCTCCCGCAGTTTGGAAGCAAACCAAACTGTACCTTCAGATATGAATGCTTCGGAAAAAAAAGGACCCATGCGCACCTCTAAAATGGAGACGATTCGGAAAGCGGGTAATGATCTCAGGAGTGACGAAGAGGGCCTTCGTGTCGGTGCGGCTAAACTGCTGGGCAAATATCCTGGATCAGGGTCAGCCTTGCTGTTGGTCGGTGCTCTTGATGATCAAAGTGCATTGGTGCGTAGGGCGGCAATTGTCTCCTTAACCGAGCAAGCGAATAACGGCTTTCCAGTTTTTGACCGTTCTTTGCTTGAAAAAGTGTTTTCCAAGTTGGGGGATACGGATGTGGAGGTAAGGAGAGAAGTTTCCGCGATGATACCTCGACTCGTAGGAGGCCTCATGCGCTCTGGTATGGAGGCTGTCGAGATCAATGGGCGAAAAGTTTATCGTTCTATCCCCGCCTCTCTTCGCCCTGACCTTTTCTCGACAGCGAAAAAAGCCATGCTCGATGAGGATGCGATTGTTAGGCAAAACATGCTAAAGTATTACCAGTATCTTCGGATACCCATGTCGGTGCCTACCTTTGAAAAACTTCTGAATGACACAGATCAAGGAGTTTTACTTGCTGCCTTAAGTCGAGTGTCTCTCAATGCACGTGATCCTAAAATTGTCACTCGGATAGATGAATTATCTAAGCACCCCAATAAAGGTATTCGTTTAAAGGTCATAGATGTTGCCAGAGATTGTAACCGTTATGATGCAAAGTATCGTTCGATTTTGAGAGAAATGACCGGGGATAAAGACCCTGAAGTTACTTCGATGGCAGCCGTGGAGTTATCCCGATTGGGAGAGCGTTTGCCTCCAGTAACTGTTGAAAAAATCAGGAGCTATTTACTTAATTCTCGGGGCATGACAGCTCAGGTGACGACCATTCTTTATGCGGTTTCTTCCATGGGAGAGGATGGGTTGAATATTTACAAGTCTCTGACTGAGCATAGTAGCTCAAAAATGAGAACAGTTGCCTGGCAGAGATTACTAAGTCTAACTTCTGGCTGGGAAAAAGCATCCACCTGGTTACCTGCGATGCAGGATAAAGCGAAGGGGGTTAGAGATGCCGTACTTGTAAACTTGCGGGGTCGTGTCGGTTCATTACAACCTGATCAGATGAATGACCTAGTGGTCAGTCCCTATTCAAATGTTAGAATTTTTGCGGGTCAATGTTTGACGAGTGTTTCTGAGGAGACGATTCAGGAGTTTGGGTTTGAATTATTAATAGATGAAAATGAAGTTGTCCGTTCCACTACCATCCGAGCCATGGGAGTGCGGAAACTACCCGGTTGGTTGAAGATCATGTCTCGTTCCTTGCTTGATGATAACTATGTTGTCCAGCGGGCGGCGATGGATGCCTTACTCGGAGACACGATAAAGGGTGTGCCTGTCCTACGCGACCATGTGTCGAAAAACCCCACCAGTAAAATCAGTTCGTTGGCCAGGAGCGAGTTACAAAGAATAGGACTTAGTCGATGAAAATAATTTTATCTAGCTTTTGCTTGCTGGTTTCCTGCGGTCTTTTTTTTCCTCTAAACGGACAAGCTAAGGAGGAACTTCAAGGTGGGGGAATTCGTATCATGCAACTCATGAGAGTGGAGAATAGTTCCCGCCGATATCCAGATGCCTTACCCAGTTTGCTTAAAATGATGAACGAGCAAACCTCGGCCCGTTTTGATATCGACCCACTTTATATCTCTGAGCTAACAGATGAAAGGCTGTTCGAAAATCCAATCCTATATATTAACTGTGATGACCAGCCAAATATGGAGTTTCCTGAAGAGGAAAGAGAAGCTCTACGGCGATTTATGGAGCAAGGGGGATTTGTTTACTTGGATGCAGGAATTAAGGCTTCCTTTCTGGGCCGTGACTTGGGGCATAGTTATGCGGCTTGGGAAGAGCGACCTGAGGTAAGAGAATTATTTTCTTTAATTTATCCTGATAAATCTTTTCTTCCACTCCCTCGAAATCATGAAATCTTCAGGTCTTTTTTCAAAGGCCTGCCTAAAAATAATGATTTGCAGATCAAGCAAGACCAAAAAAGGTTACCTGAAACAGTGCTGACTTTCGTAGAGCAGGAAAAATGGCCACAAGGCACTTATTCCTTTGTGGGTTTAAAGGTAAAGGGGCGCCTTGCCTGTGTCGCATCACCAATTTGTGCGATGGGCTGGGGAAAAGATGAATTTGGTGCATGGATCCCTCCTATCTCTTTTAGGATTCGCGAATCAGCTGAAAATTTTGACCAAGAATTAAAATTAGCATCTTTCTCAGGGAAAACTTATGAAGTGACGAGAGAGGATGGGCTGAAAGATGTCATTTACTCTGTGCAAGGACAAAGGCCTTTGTGGGTGAGAGAACCCAATGGCCGCTGGCGAATTTTTAAATACTACACCGGGGAGGAAATAAGTAATTATGCTCATGCCTTTTATGCTCGACTGGGCATGAATGTGTTTCTTTATGCTTTCCTCCATTGACCTGTTTGTTTTAGCTAGCACCACATTGTGAAAAATTATCCATTCCCAGATCCACCAGAGGCTCCAGACCTTCCTTGGTTTCGAAGAATCCCATCTGTCTATTATTGGTGGATAGGGGCGTTTGTTTTCCTGGGGGTGACTATTGTTTGGCTACCCTCCCAGTGCGCGTTGGACGATCTCGGTCTTCCTGACCGGGGTAATCATGAAGAAAGTAACTTTAGTAAACTTGATCAGGATAAAGATTTAGAGTTCAGAAAAAATGGTCTTTGGTATAAAATTGATTCCAATGCTTCTTTTTCAGGATTTGCGGAAGCTTATTATCCCAATGGAAATCTTAGGTCCCGCACCAAAATAAAAGAGGGGGTAGCTTACGGTTTGATTGAGGAATGGGATGAAAATGGCACGAAACTGGGCACTCCTTTTAAGGATGAGTTCTCTCCGTGAGTTCTTTATCGTGTAGGGCATTATTTTTTCTTTCCTTTTCTTTTCTTTTGGCTGAACCCAAGTGGTTTGCCGATGAGCAAGCTTTACGGACCGCAGGTTACTTTGCAGAAGAGCAGGCAATCTCACAAAAGATTGAGCAGAATTCTCGATCGGTATCCTTATACTCTAAGCGTGGCGATCTTCGAATGTTTTTGGGAAATTTTTCAGGTTCCCTGCTTGATTATGAAAAAATGATTCAGCTAGATCCGGCAACTGAGATATCTCATTGGCGACTTGGTATTGCCTATTTTTACTCGGGGCTTTTCAAGAAAGCTTCCGATCAATTTGAGATTTACCACCAGTATGATTCCGTTGACCGTGAAAATGGCATTTGGAGATTTATGTCCCAAGTGAAGGAAATCGGGGTAGTGCAGGCACGTAAAAATTTACTACCCTATGTGAAAAATGACCGACCACCTTATCCCTTGCTTTACGATCTCTTTAGGGAGAAACTAGAGACCGCAGATATTTTTCGTTTGATTGATCAAGCTGGCTTTGACCCAGAATATAAAGAAAGAGTTCTATTTCATGCTACTTTGTACGCGGGTATTTACACGGAAACCGTTGATGGCAATATCGAGCTTGCCCAAGAGTATTTGAGGGCAGCAGTATTGAACAAATATGGAAGGTCTACCGGTACCTACATGTGGCAGGTTGCACGCTTACATTATAAACAGCTTGAGCAGGATAAGAAGAAAGGTAAGTGACCCTCCGACACGGCTTAATCTTTAGTCCGGCAGCTGCCTGGACGCCTTCATCTGAGTATGCATTATTGATCCTGCCAAAAGAACGGGGGCGGTAAGGTTAATAATTGGAATCATCCAAATACAGGAGGCAAGTACTCCTTCGGGGAAGTGGGTTGTTTTTGTAGTTGCTTCATTCTTTATCCTCATCCTGCAAAGGGTGCCATATTCTTTACCCAAAAGATATCCATTTATCCCTATTTGGATGGAGATTCCAATGGGTGGAAGAATCCAACCAAGAAGATAGAATGGGATGGCGATAAAGTTTATAAGGAGGGTGAAGAGAATGAAGCGAATCGAGAAAATAATTCCCACTGAAAGAGAAGGTGGGGGCTGTAATGTAAAGTCTGGGTAATGCTTCAATTGAATCGCATCAAAAATATCATCAATAAAGATCCCTAGAAAAGCTGCATGAATACCGGCAAAAGTAAAATAACCGATCACTACTATAAAAGATGCTCCAATCACTTGTATGAGCCCTCGTACAAAACCCTTTGCATCACCAAACCAGTCCTGCAGGGTATAAGTAAACAAGTCGAGAGCCCAACTTATGGCACCTGCCCCTAAGGCAAGTAATAGTATGATACTCGCAATCGTGAGAACAGTCGCATAGCAGAGTGGTTTAAAGATTTTTTGATCTTTAAATTGTGAAAGAGTAAGCAAGTAGGATGTGATCATTAGATTTTTTACGGCAGGACGAAAAGCATGAGAATGAAATTTTTTTATCAAAATGCAAATTTTTCCAGTGGACAAATCTGTAAGGGGAGCCCATTAATAAGTTGTGGAATGGATGAAAGGGATTGATGGCTGATCACAATTATACGGCAGACAGCATAAAGTCGCTCGACTGGAAAGAGCACATTAGGCTTCGTCCGGGTATGTATATTGGAAAGCTCGGCGATGGCTCATCTGATGATGACGGCATTTATGTTTTACTTAAAGAAGTGCTCGATAATTGTATCGACGAGTTTGTCATGGGCTTCGGTAAAGAGATTGATATCGTTTGCGACGGCCAAGCAGTTGAGGTTCGTGACCATGGACGTGGTATCCCACTGGAGAAACTGCTCGATTGTTCATCCAAAATAAATACGGGAGCCAAGTATGACTCAGAAGCTTTTAAGAAGTCTGTAGGGCTCAACGGTGTTGGTATCAAGGCAGTCAACGCCTTGTCGACCTCTTTTAACATCCAGTCCTATCGTGAAGGAGATACTCGCCAGATTGAATATTCTTGTGGGGAACCTAAATCGGTTGATAAGAAGAACAAGAAGACTGCGGAAGAAAATGGAACTTTTATTTCCTTTATTCCAGACGATACGATGTTTAAAAAATATCGATATCGTAATGAGTATGTTGAGCGAATGCTCCGCTATTACACTTACCTGAATAAGGGCCTTACTATTCGCTACAATGGCAAGAGGTTTCGCTCCAAGAATGGTCTGAAGGATTTGCTCGAGGAAAATCTTTCCGAAGATCCACTATACCCGATTATCCACATTGAAGGGAATGATATTGAGGTCGCGTTTACCCATATTGAGCAGTACGGGGAAGACTATTTTTCTTTTGTCAATGGTCAGCATACAACCCAAGGGGGTACCCATCAGGCAGCCTTTCGTGAAGGGTTAGTTAAGACAATACGAGACTTTTCAAAGAAGAACTTTGACGCCCCTGATATCCGAGGCGGCTTGGTGGCTGTAATAAGTGTTAAAGTACAGGAACCTGTTTTTGAGTCACAGACCAAAACAAAGCTTGGTTCCTTGACAGTTGCACCAGAAGGGGAGTCCATTCGTTTGTTTATTGGAAACTTTCTGAAGGAGAAGCTGGATAATTATCTCCATAAAAATCCACAGTCCGCGGATGCAATGCTCGAGAAAATTCAACGCAGTGAGCGGGAGCGAAAAGAATTAAAGGGAATCCAAAAAATTGCCCGCGAACGGGCGAAAAAGAGTAAAGTACACAACCGTAAACTTAGAGATTGTCGGGTTCACTTAAATACAAAAGATAAAAATCGTTTTAAAAGTACTCTCTTTATCACCGAGGGCGACTCTGCAAGTGGATCAATTACCAAGGCAAGGGATGTACAATTTCAAGGGGTTTTTAGTTTAAAAGGTAAGCCACTCAATTCTTTTGGTTTAACCCGAAAAGTTGTCTACGAAAACGAAGAATTCAATTTAGTGCAGGCTGCTCTTGGTATTGAAGATGACTTGGAAAACCTTCGTTACAATCAAGTTGTTATTGCGACTGATGCGGATGTCGACGGCATGCATATTCGTCTGCTATTGATTACTTTCTTTTTGCAATTCTTCCCAGAACTTATTCGGCAGGGGCATTTATTTGTTTTGCAAACCCCACTTTTTCGTGTCCGCAACAAGAAGAAAACCTTTTATTGTTATGACGAAGCCGAGCGCGAAGCCGCGATTAAAACCCTCGGTCGTAATCCTGAGATTACTAGATTTAAAGGGTTAGGGGAGATCTCGCCTGATGAATTTAAACATTTTATTGCAGATGATATCCGTTTAGATCCTGTTAAAATTGATGTGCAGGAGTCGTTGAAAGAAATGCTTAAGTTTTTTATGGGCAAAAATACCCCTGAGAGACAAGAGTATATTATTCGAAACCTTCGTTTTGAGCACGACATTGTCAATGAACAAGCAAAAGCCCAAGATGGAAAAAGTAAAGATACTGAACCAGTGCTGACCCCGGACCCAAAATCCGATGAAAGCGAAGCTGCTTAAATTCTAGAGCATGGCTGAGGAAAAAGAAGCAAAGGGTGGGCAAGACACAGAGGATTCAGAACATAAGAAATCGGATTCTGTTGAAGTAAATGAAGTTCGTCGCTTTGATCCCGAGGCCTTGGCACAAAGCTCAAATTCAGGAAGAGAAGATGGAGATGATGCCATCTATGTTGATGACATGTATGGCGACTGGTTTCTTGATTATGCTTCGTATGTTATACTTGAACGGGCAGTGCCCCATGCAGATGATGGATTAAAACCAGTGCAGCGCAGGATTCTTCATTCCATGCGTGAGCTTGAGGATGGCCGCTATAACAAAGTGGCAAATGTTATTGGGAATACCATGAAGTACCATCCTCACGGTGATGCTTCCATTGGTGATGCAATGATACAGTTGGGGCAAAAAGACTTACTGATTGATCCTCAGGGAAACTGGGGGAATTTATTGACTGGAGACTCAGCCGCTGCCCCTCGATATATTGAAGCACGCCTAACTCCATTTGCACTGGAAGTCATATTTAGCCCGAAGATCACAACGTGGGCGTCTTCTTATGATGGAAGAAATAAAGAACCCGTTACTTTTCCGGTAAAATTTCCACTTCTTTTGGCTCAGGGCGCGGAAGGTATTGCCGTCGGGTTATCGACCAAAATCTTGCCCCACAATTTCAATGAAATCTTAGATGCCATGATTGATGCATTGAGGAAGAATGCAGTTACCCTGCTTCCTGATTTCCCTCAAGGAGGAATTGCGGATTGTACTGATTATAATGGAGGTGCCCGGGGAGGAAGAGTCCGTGTGCGAGCCCGCATGGAAAAAGTAAAAAAGCATCTGCTTAAAATTACAGAAATTCCATTCGGTACTACTACGACAAGCCTGATAGATTCGATTTTGGGAGCGAACGATAAAGGTAAGATTAAAGTTTCCAAGATTGAAGATAACACAGCTGAAAATGTAGAGATCATGGTACACTTACCAGCAACTGTGTCGGCGGAGGAATCTCTTCCTGCCCTTTATGCATTTACTGACTGTGAGGTAAGCTTAGCTCCAAATGCTTGCGTGATTCAACATAATCACCCCCAGTTTCTATCTGTTAATGACCTGATTAAGTCATCTGCTGAACTCACCAGGGAATTGCTTAAAAAAGAGCTTGAAATTAAACTTCATGAGTTGCAGGAAAAATGGCACTTTGCTTCCTTGGAGAAAATTTTTATCGAAAAAAGAATTTATCGAGATATTGAGAAGGAAGAGACTTGGGAGGGAGTCATTTCTGCCGTAGATAAAGGTTTGAAACCCTACATTAAAGTCTTTCAACGCACGATCACCCAAGATGATATTCTTCGACTGCTAGAGATCAAAATTAAACGAATTTCCAAATTTGATTCTTTCCGTGCTGATGAACTTATTAAAGGATTTGAGGATGAAATTAAAGAAGTGGAAGGTGAGCTATCCCAGCTTACACGTTATACGATACGCTACTTAAAAGACCTCAAAAAGAATTATGGTAAAGAACGGGAGCGTAAGACAGAACTTTCAGTGGACGGGGATGGAAAATTAATTCCGTTTGATAGAATTGTAGCCTCTAAAGTAGTTGTTGCGAACGAGACTTTATACTTAAATCGAAAAGATGGCTTTGCTGGCTACGCTTTAAAAAAAGACGAGTCAATTGAGAAGTGTTCAGATCTAGATGATGTCCTTGTGATTGGTAAAGATGGGGTGATGAAAGTAATGAAGATTGCAGACAAAATGTTTGTCGGTAAAAATCCCCTCAAAGTATCAATATTCCGCCGAGATGATCAAAAAGTTTATAATTTAGTCTACCGGGACGGGAAAAGTGGGCGGTTATATGCTAAGAAATTTAAAATTGGTGGCGTCACCCGAGATAAGGAATATCCCCTTTTCAAAACTCACGCAAAATCTAGAATTTTCTTTTTTGCGGTGCATGATTCAGAGAAAAAAAATAGCCGCGTACTTGTACATCTCGATCCCGATCTGAAAAGAATCAGGGAGATGGTAATTGAGTTTGATTTTGCTTGGTTAGAAGTACAGGGCAGATCCGTAAAGGGTAGTACACTGACCGCACATAAAGTAGACCGAGTGGTCAATGCCCCCAAAGCTGAAGACACTGAGAGCGAGGTTTCAACGGAGGGAAAAGGTGCCAAGCTAGCCCCCACTAAGTCAACTGCCGAACCCAAAAAAACCGATCCAATTCTCCCGAAAGAAACGGTTACGAAAGTGTCGAAAGTAACAAGCCATGATGAAGCAAAAGAATCTGATTCAACTTCTGAGTCCACACCGTCTGCGAAAGAACAGGCAACTTTCGATTTCTAAGATCGGTTCAGATTCGATCATTACATTTGTAGTCAGGTTGCAAGCTTACCACGGATGACAGCAGGGCTCACAAAAGAGGAAGTAAACCGAAAATTACTTCATGGTGTCGCAGTGGTTTTGCCTGTTGGTATTTTCTACATACCGATGCTCACGGACCAAACCAGATTTCTGGTTATGTGGCTTGTGTTTTTGCTTTTTCTTGTGTCGCTGCTGATTGATGGGCTGAGGTTGAAGAAGAAGCGCGTTAATATTATCTTTTCTCATTACTTGGGTTCAATGATGAGATCTGCAGAAAGTAACCAGCTAACTGGTGCCACCTATGTGGTGGCTGGCTCTTTAATTTGCAGTGGACTTAGTCTAATAAGCGAATCATTCGCCGCATCAGCTTTTATCGGTCTTACTTTATTTATTCTTGGAGATGCAGCGGCAGCTATTGTAGGTAAGGGGATAGGAAGAGTGAAAATTGGAGATAAAACTTTGGAAGGGGCCCTTGGCTGTTTTATATTTTGCTTTCTATTGTCCTATTTTGTTTTCCCCATAGTTCCTCAGTTTTTAAATTGCTGGGGAGCGGCACTGACTTTACAGGCATCGGTTATGGTCTCAGCCTCTGTCGCTTTGCTTGAACTGTTTCCGATACGATGTGGTAATCTTACAGTAAATGATAATCTTTATGTTCCAGGATTAGTATGTCTGTTTGCTTGGTTTATTTCTTGATTCGTTCACGAAATGACCCAAGGTCGTAGCGCTTCATGGAAACGCAATCCTGTAACTCAAGATTGTCACCCTTTACCCAAAAAATTGCATGTTGCTCAAATTTTCGACCGAGAGCGATAAGTTCATTGCGTGTTCCTTCGATAATAACGCTTAACTCCTGGTGCTTTTCGTCTTTAGACATACCAACAATACAAGGTCCTAACTTCATTGTTTCTTTAATTGATTGGACCAGGCTATGGTTTCTCGATTGGTTTTCTGATTTCGACAAAATTATGTCTTTTGGGTTGTGTGCAGTTATAATTGCAAATGAATCAGGGTATTTTATCGAAGCTTCCTGTTCGAGGAAAACAACATCGAAATAATTTAAATTCATCTAGTAAAAAAATGATGAAAAGTTATTTCAGAGTTTGAATTGAACGATACCCAACTCAGCATCGACCCGCTAATGTAACAGGCTTTTTCTTTAGCCTAGGCCATCCATTTCCCAACCTTCGCGGTATTTTCTGCTGATTAATTCGGTAGCTTTTTCGTTTCCTTTAAATGAAAGTTTTTCAGCGTCCCAGGTCAGGGTCTGGTTGGGGAATCTTGTTGCAATCCCGCCTAGCAGGACGGATTCGGTGAGGGGACCTGCATAATCAAAATGAGCGGATGGCATTTTGCCTGAGTCGCGAATGGCATCAATGAACTGATGCCAATGATTGACTCCTTCCACTATCTTAAAGGGAGTGCCAGGAAATTTCTTCTTCGGGTATAGAGATGGCATACCAACATGAGGTAACAGCATCACACCTTTGGTACCAATTACAATTGAACCTTGGCTTGGAACTTTTGTGCCCTCAAGTAAGTCGACAACCTTCTGTGCAGGGGAGGCGTTGCCGTCATACCAGGTAAACGGAAGCTCTTTACCAACTGAATACTGAGTCTGCGGAAACAGGTAGTGGATTTTAGAATCAAACCCCCAATTATCTCGGTTGGGTGGTGGACCTTCGGAGTGTACAGAAAGAGGGTAGGTTAAGCCCAAAGCCTTAAACATTGGATCATAAATATGGCAGCCCATATCCCCAAATGTACCTGTACCATAGTGTAACCTTTTACGCCATTGACCAGGGTGGTAGTACCCTTTGATATAATCTGTGAACGGAGCGGGCCCAACCCAAGCATCCCAATCAAGGCCATCAGGGACAGGGTCTTTATGGCTTGGTTTCAGGGCACTGTCGCCCCAACGCTTCCCGCTGAATAAATGAGCTGCCTTAACCCTTCCAATGATTCCACTGTGTACGATACCAACGGCCGTTCTATATTCCTTGCTCGAATGTATCTGAATACCCATTTGGGTTATTAATTTTGTTTTACTTGCAAAACCAGACAAAGCTCTTGCCTCTGAAATGCCATGGGTTAAAGGCTTTTGTCCATATACATGAATCCCTCTTTGCATCGCTGAAATGCCCATGATTGCATGCATATGGTCCGGCGTAGATATATTGACCGAGTCTAAGGATTTTCCTTCCTTCTGTAACAATTCTCTCCAGTCGGCATAAATCTTTATTCCTGGGAATTGTTTTTCTGCCCGCTTTCTGCGAGTGGGATCAATTTCAGCGATAGCCCTGACTTTTACATTCGGGTGCCTTTTAATTTGTCCGAGGTCGGTACCTGCCATGCCGCTGCCTCCAAAGCTTGCATGGTTGACGGTTTCATTTGGAGATATCTTTGCCCAAGATTCTCTAGCAATGAAAGGAAATGCCAAACTAGATGCTAGTACTTTAAGGTGAGACCTGCGGGATAAATGATTTTTTACCATTATAGTAATCTAGATGAATCTATATATTATGATAAAGTTTAATTTTCACCCAAAACACAGGTTTCCGCTAATAAAATCGGGGACTAATTGGTTTGGTTTACAGCACAAAATCGAACTTTATTGCTATTTCCCTAACAGCTTTTTGGGCATTTACACCGGAACACTTTTTTAACCATAACTTAAGATATTCTTCGAAATTTAATTGGTTACTTTTACTGATTGAACTTAAATGTTCACAAGATTCCCACAATATTGGATTTTCTTCAAAAACAGAAAGCAAGATTCCTGCAATTTTTACGTTTCGTTCGTAGTCTAGAGGGACAGTTTCCAGTGTTAATTTATTCCTTTGGTACCATGCAGAGAAATCAATATTTTCAGGAAAAGAGTGTGAGCTTATCCGTTTTTTTGCATATTTATCAAACTCTGGAGCAAAAGATCGAAGGTGAGGGTAGGGCGGGGAGACCATCCATTCTTTTGAAAGTTTTTTCAGCGCTGTTAAGGAAGCCATCTCGCAAATAGTTTCCTCAAACCACAGATGTTTTTTGTTGATGGCATTGTAACCGCACAAGATGTGACCAAGCTCATGGGCGAATTGAAATACATATTGGCACCAGTATCTTCCTTTTGTTTTGAGATGAACAATGTGTTGCTTATTTTTCCCTTTTTTAAAAAAAACAATCGGGCCAGCCTTGGATTGACTGACAAGTATAGGGCTCCATTTTTTTTGGCTAGTTTCTTTAAATAGTTGATTGGCTGTGGACTGAAGAACGGCTGAGATCTCTTCAGTACTTACATCTCCCCATTGGGACTGAGTTACCGTAACCAGTGGAATGTTTTTGGTCGGTTTCTGTCCAAAGCTTTGATCCAATAAGATGGATGGTAGTAACGCAAGTATGAGTGAACAAAGTAGCAGTGATCTATGTGCAAACCCCAGATAAAAAATGGATTTTTTGACTAAGTAAAATATCATCTACTTAGGGTGGATAGCTAAATCATCAAAGATCTTTTCACCAGGTTCGTAGTGCGAACGATGATTGGAACTACCCGAAAGAATTAGAAACGAACGTGGTCGTACCCGTGGTTCTCATAATTGAAGAATATCGGAGAACCATCAAAACTTTTGATGAAATATAACCAACTGCCTGACTCATGAGAGTAAAGAAATGGCCAGGTTGTTTCCTGTGTCCATAACCAACCATAGGATTCAATCCACAACCAATGACTTCCAAATGAATCAGGTTGCACATAGATCCAACCAAGTTCTCCATGGTACATCCAATTATTTTCCATTAGAAGATAAGCACCAAACCATGGTGATTCACGCCACCCTCCTGCAAGTTCAGGGTTTGCTTTCCATGGGCTGTCAAAATCATAAAAGCCTGGAACTTTAACTCGTTTAATACTGCCTAAACTTTCACCTATTTCATTGATTGCATAGGCTCGGTAGTAGTAGGTGTTACCAGGAATTAAATTGTAAGGCTGTGCTTCAAAAGTAGTGCTTGCGGGGTCATCGTAAAAAGAGGAGAGCCGCTCATGAAAATCAAAGCGTATATTTTCACTTATCAGAAATCCTTTTTCGTAGATTGGAGCATTTCCGTCACTCATAATTTCAGCAGACAAAATGATCATATCACTACCCATATGATCAAGATGCTTGTGGGTTACAACAATCGGTGCATTAATCTCAAAGCCTTGTCCAGTACCTGGATCGGAGTTCGGATCAGTAATGTCATAGATAAATCCGATGGGGGTAAGACCCTGCTCGACCAGATAGAAGTCGAGATCCTGAACAGTAGGGAAGAAAGCCGAAGAGATTGGTGTGGAAACGGGTTGCTCATTGTAATCGAGTACCGGTTCCCATCCAAATCCGTGATCATAGACTTCGACTAATTGCATGGATTCTAGATATGTGAATGGATCCATGAACACATCGATGGCAAAATTGCCTGGATGCAAGATCACCGTGTCTGTTAAAAATGAGACCTGATCAGCGGTGAGAGAAAACACAGGTACACCTTCTCCCGTGCCTGGATCGATACCGGGGTCGGTGCCTGGATCTGGCAAGTTTTCCACAAAGCCGATAGGATGCAGGTCTTGCTCAAATATGTAGGAATCCAAGTCATCTAGTGATTGGAAGTAGGCAGGTGAGATTTGGGTAAATGAGGGTTGTCCATTGAAATCGGGAACAGGTTCCCATCCAAATCCGTGATCATAGACTTCGACTAATTGCATGGATTCTAGATATGTGAATGGATCCATGAACACATCGATGGCAAAATTGCCTGGGTGCAAGATCACCGTGTCTGTTAAAAATGAGACCTGATCAGCAGTGAGAGAAAACACAGGTACACCTTCTCCCGTGCCTGGATCGATACCGGGGTCGGTGCCTGGATCTGGCAAGTTTTCCACAAAGCCGATAGGATGCAGGTCT
>Ga0206130_10000981_pt1 | contig 43830 bp, 39 predicted proteins | sample Helgoland_Spring_9_FD_148637 | JGI IMG/M metagenome (GOLD analysis project Ga0206130, IMG submission 148637) | Pelagic subsurface seawater microbial communities from Kabeltonne, Helgoland, North Sea - Helgoland_Spring_Bloom_20160512_1 | ecosystem: Environmental > Aquatic > Marine > Epipelagic ...
TGCCGAGGCCAATCGTGAACCCTCCGTAGAGGAAACCATCCCCCTCCGGCCGAACATTCAGCGCATCGACAGCGGACGGCGCAGCACCCGGTATTCTCGTTCCAGCAATTACTACGGTTATTTTCCGTCCAGCTACTGCAGATCCTATGCAGGCTCCCGCCATTATTCTTCGGGACATCACTACGGCAGGGCGGGCTGCAGGACAGGCACACCCGGCTTCGTGATCCGGTTTTAGACCTTTCCGGCTTCAGCCAAGAGCTTTCCGGCAGCGGATGCGGTTCATCGATTTGCCCTCCGCCTCCCATTGGATCTGGAAGTCGGTCTTCGGGTAGTGAAAATCATCGTCGCCCCACGCCAGGATTTCGAAAAGCTGGCTCGCCTTGATCCTTTCCACGCCCCACGCGAAGTATTCGTCGTGATCCGTCATGAAGAGGAACTCTCCGCCCGGCACCAGCGCCGCTTTCACCGCCTCAAGGAATCCCTGCTGCACGAGGCGGCGGCGGTTGTGTTTGAACTTCGGCCACGGATCCGGGCAGAGCAGGTGGATGCGGGAAACGGATTCCAGCGGCAGCAGCCACTCCACCACGTATTTCGAATCCAGCCGCAGGATGCGGGCGTTCTCCAGGCCGTTGCGCTTGATCTTTTTCGCGACCTTTTTGCAGCGGCCCAGCAACCTCTCTACTCCAATGAAATCTCGCTCCGGGTGATGCTTCGCCAGATCGATGAGAAACGATCCGTCGCCGCAGCCGAGATCCATCTCCAGCGGCCGCTCGCCGATACGGATTTCTCCCATCTCTAGCTGGCGGAAGAAATGCGGCGGGACGAACTCGACGTCGGAAATGGGCGGACGGGGCAGGGTGTTCATGGTGAAAATTCTAAACTTTAAATTCTAAATCCTAATCCGCCGCGGCGGACCAAGGAACAGGGATGAACCGCGAAGGCGCAAAGAAGCAAAGGCTGGGGAAATGGGGATTTTGGGCAACTAGAATCAGCCGAAACCCGGCTTGGCCTGACGATGATCGCTCGCAGCCAGTGGATTTCCTCTTGAGCCCCGGCGGGGCGATCAGAACGTAGCCCCGGGTGGAGTGCCTTGTCCGCCATAGCTGAGGAACGACGCGACGGCGGGGGGTGGGAGGCATGTGGCGCCGCAGGCTTTGGACTGCTGGGATTCTTTATTCCCAGCTTTTACGGGAAGCGTCGGTGATCGGAGTGATTGGTCGCTACCGGCGATCTCCCTTTTGTCATCACCAACCCCGAGAGCTGCGGATGAGAACCGCAGCAGTCCAAAGCCTCCGGCGGTGCGTGGTTCAGGCCTTTTCCCCAAGAATCACGGAGACGGTGGGCTGCACGGCAAAAATAGCTTGTGCGACTTCGCGGACGTTTTGCGGGGTCAGGGCTTTGTAGATTTCCGGGAGCAGGCGGTGGGTGTCTGCGGGGTGGCCGAAGAGGAGGTCGAGGGCGGCGTGGCGGGCGTTTGAGGCGGAGGATTGCTGCTGGAGGGCGGCGCCGCTGAGGACGGTGGAGCGGACGCGCTCAAAGGTATCCACCGGGATGCCTTCGGTGGCGATTTTTGCGATCTCCTTTTGCAGCTCGGTGGTGGCGAGATCGATCTGCTCCGGGGAGGTGGCGAGGTAGAAGGTGAAAAGGCCTTGGTCGTAGCCGAGGAACTGGGTTGCGCCGACGCGGTAGGCGAGGCCGAGTTCTTCGCGGATGCGTCCGAAGAGGGGGCCGGCCATATCGGATGAGTGCTCCTGGAGGAAGGCGAGGGCGTGGCGTTCGGTATCGCCGATGGCGGCACCGGGATAGCCGATGGCGAGCACTGCCTGTTTCTTGGGGAGGGTTTCGGTGGCGTTTTCCCCGGTGGAGACGGCGGAGGCGGGCGGGTTCCATTTTTCCCCGGTGGGGAGGTCTTTAAAATGGCTTTCGAGGAGATCGATGAGGGTGGTTGGATCGAAATCGCCTGCGATGGCGAGGGTGAGGTTTGCGGCGCAGAAGTGGCGGGAGTGGTGGGCGGCGAGGTCGAGGCGCTCGAGTTTGCCCAGCGTTTCCACGGATCCGAGGGAGTCGAGGGCGTAGCCTTGGCTGGAGTAGTGGGCGCGGCGGAGCTGCTTGAAGCAGCAATGCAGGGGATCGGCGAGGGCTTCCTCGAGTGAGGCGAGCTGGCTGGCTTTTTCCCTCTGAATCGCATCGGAGGGGAAGACGGGATTGAGGATGACATCGGCGAAGACATCGAGGATGGAAAAGATATCCGCGGAGAGGCCGGCGGCCTGGACGAGCAGGGCGTTGTTGCCAGCGGAGGCGCCGACGTTCGCACCGAGAGCCTCGAGAGTGGTGGCGATCTCCTCGGCGTCGCGGCTGGTGGTGCCCTTGGTGAGGGTGGAGGCGAAGAGCTGGTTGAGGCCGTTGTTCGCGGGTGTTTCCGAGGGCAGCCCGGCGCGGGCGGCTGCCTGGAAATGGATGAGCGGGACGCGGTGATCCGGCAGCAGGGCGAGCTGGAGGCCGTTGGAAAGGGTGTGGGTGGTGATGCCTTCCACGACGGCGGCGGCTTTCTTCTCGGCGACGACGGGCACGAAGTTTTCCGGATCGAGTGAGGTGAAGGTGAGGCGGCTCTCGGTGAGCTTCGCGACGACCCGGCGGATGTCGGCGGCGCTGACTTCGTTGATCGCGGCAAGGTAGCTGCGGGTGAAATTTAGGTCGCGGGCTTCGTGCCAGTTCGATGCGAGATCCGAGGCGCGGCCGGAGGCGGTGGTGAGTGTGCGGAACTGGCTGGCGGCAGTCTGGCGTTTCGCTTTGGCGAGATCGTCGTCGAGGGCGCTGGCAGGGAGCTCGGCGATCTCCGCGAGGATGGCGGTTTTGAGTTCATCGCGTTTCTCCGGCGGGCACTCGGCGGAGATGGCGATGAGCCCTTCCTGGCCGGGATCGATCCATGTCCATGCGGAGATCTCGAGGGCGAGTTCGCGCTTATTTCGGAGGTTCAGGTGCAGGCGGGAGGAGCGGCCACGGCCGAGTATGGCGGCGAGCATGTCGTAGGCGGGTGCATCCGGATCATCGATGGCCGGTGTCTTCCATGAGAGGCAGAGGCGGCTGGTGGGGATCTCGAAGGTGTCGAAGCTCTGGCGCGGGCCGACCTGTGGTGGATCTGCCTGGAGGTGCGGCTCGGAGCCGGAGACGTTTTTGCAATCGGCGGTGAGGGTGGTGACGAGGGCGAGTGCCTTATCCGGATCGAAATCGCCGGAGATGACGATGTGTGTCCTGTCCGGGGTGTAGCGGTTGCGGTGGTAATCGGTGAGATCCGTGTGCGAGATTTCATCGAAAAGGTGGCGGTGGCCGATGACCGGCTGGCGGCGGGCATCCACGGCGAAGGCTGTGGAAAGCAGTAGGCGGATGGAGGCGTTGTCGGGATCGTCCAGGCCCATGTCGATTTCGCGGCGGATCACGTCTTTTTCACTCTCGAACTCCGACTCGGGAATGACGGGGAAGAACACCAGGCCGGTGAGGCATTTCAGAAAGGTTTCCAGCGAGTGCGATGGGCCGTCGATGTAGTAAACGGTGCGCTCGAAGGTGGTGTAGGCATTCCAGTGCCCGCCGCCTGCCTGCACCGCCTGGGCGAGGCCTTCGGAGGAGTAGTCGCGGGTGCCCTTGAAGACCATGTGCTCGAGGAAATGGGAGAGGCCGGCGCCTAGTTTTTTGTCTTCGTGAATACTGCCGGAGGCGATCCATGCCTGCACGCTGATGACCGGAGCGGCCGGATCCGGATCGAGGATTAGGGTGAGTCCGTTCGGGAGAGTGTGGCGGGTGGCGTGGGTGAGAGGGTAGTCCATAGAATTTCCGGCTTGGCTGGAGGATGGATGCAGCATAAACCTGTGTCATGCAACGATGGATGTTATGGGCTGGGCTGGGCATCGTGGGTCTTGTGCTGATGTTCTTTGGCGCGAGGTTCGCGTGGCGCGAGTACCATCTCGGGAAGCCCGCCCGGATCTGGGTGCCGCTCGCCCTCCGTCCCGACCTCTCCATGGCCGATCAGAAAAAACTCGCTGAGCAGATCGGCGAGCGCCTTCGCTCCGATGAGATCCTGCGCAAGGTCGTGGTCGATGTAGGTTTGCAGGAGAAATTCAAGCAGCCGGATGAGGATGCCGCTGTGAAAGAGCTCGATCGCCGTCTTTTCGTGGAAGTTGGATCCGCTGATACCCCGAACGGATCGGTTCCGTCCATCAATGTCGGTGTGAACGGCAACGGCCATGAGAAGGAGGTGCTCGGTGAGGCCTCGACGCGCATTATCAGGGACGTATGGATGATGCTTGGCATTGATCCTGAGACCGGCAACCGCCTCGACAACGGCGCTGGTGGGCAGGCACCCCTTGAGCCGCCCGGTTCCTTCTAGTGCCCTGAAAACCTTAATCTGACGGATGGGGATTTTTAAGGTCTTGAGAAAAAGTCTTCCGGTGGTCGCGTAGGTTGAGAAAGCTCGACGCTTTTTCCCAATAGCTGCGTTGCGCGTCGAGTCGTGAATCTCGATTGCCTGCGCTCCTCTCCGGCCAAGCGGCGTGTGCCCACCTCCTCCGGAGGGCATGGTATGCTGGCTTTGACTCCCTCCTTGCTCCTTGCTCTTGGAAAAAATCGGCTTCGCCCATCCATCAGATTAAGATTTTCAGAACACTAGTTTGGGTTATTGCAAGCCGTGCAGGGGGATGCATGAGCATCCCCCTCATGCGCCGCATACGAGCCCTTTCCGCCTCGTCCGCCCGGATCCCGCGATGCCAATAAGGACGGCAAGCTCACCATGCAGGAATTCCTATCCCGCCAGCCCGATGGCGATGCCGCTCGTTCCCGTTTCCCGCGATTCGACAAGGGCGGCGACGGTTTCCTCTCCCGTGAGGAGTTTGTTAAGCTCTGAACGGCTCAGTGGTGTTTTCCCCGTCCCACTCGGCGTGGAGTTCGTCGATGCTTTCGTTGAGAAGCACTGTGTCGAACTCATGGACGTCGATGCCCTTGCCGAGGCTGGAGAGCAGGAGGACGGTGAGTTCGCCGCCGAGGTGTTCGCGAAACTCGTCGAGACCGGCGAGCACGCGGCGTGCGCCCATTTTGTCGGTCCAGTCGAGCGCGGGGTGATAGGTCTTGAGGCCGAGCCCAGCGAGAACTGAGAGCACACGGGTGGCCTCCTCTTTGGAAAGCAGGCCTTTCTTGCGCGAATAAACCGTGTCGAGCGCGACACCGACCGCAACCGCCTCGGCGTGGGAGAGTTGGTAATTGGTGAGCGCCTCCAGCTTGTGGGCGGCCCAGTGGCCGAAATCGAGTGGCCGGCTGGAGCCGGTTTCGAAGGCGTCGCCAGCGAGCGCGATGTGGCGGGCGTGGAGCAATGCGGAGCGACGGACGCATTCCTCAAGGGCGAAGCGCTCAAGCTTTGCAAGCGCGGCGGCGTTCTCTTCGATCCAGCAGAAAAATTCGCTGTCTTTCACGAGCGAGACTTTCAGTGCCTCGATGAGACCCGCGCGGCTGGCATCCGCGTCCTGGCTTTCGAGGAAACGGAAATCGTTTATGACCGCGAAGGGAACCCCGAAGGAGCCGATCCAGTTCTTTTTTCCGAAGCCGTTGATCGCGCTTTTCACGCCTACGCCGCTGTCGTCCTGGGAAAGGGTTGTCGTCGGGAAACGGACGAGGCGCACGCCGCGGTGCGCCGTCGATGTAGCGAAGCCCACGGCATCGAGGAACGCCCCGCCGCCGATGACGAGCACGTAGGAATGCCTGTCGATGTGGCCGTGATCGATCTCGCGCCAGACCTCGTGGACAAGGTCCTCGTCCGCCTTGCAGGACTCGCCACCCGCGAAAATACGCACTCCCCGGAAATCGAGATCTAGTTCGCCGAAGTAAGCCTGGATCTGTTCGGAGAGCCCTTTCCAGGATTCCGCTACGGAGGTTTCCAGGAAAACCAGAACCCGCCTGCCGCCGCCCTCGGCGAGGACATCGGCCAGTGCACGGTTCTGGGGAGCGAAAGCCTCGCGGGTGAATATCACTCGGTGCTTGAACGTGACGGGAATTTCGAAGTCGTGACGATCCATGCGGTTCTTTCCTGCGGCGGGGCGGTTAAATACGCCGTTATACCCCGATCCGCCAACCTTTCTTTCCCGAAGCGGGCAACCTTTTCGGGAAATTTCTCTCTCCAAAACGTTTCTGTGCGTTTATTCAAGCCTCATGCCCGAGGAGATCACGCTCTACGAATCGAAATGGCTCGGACTTTATCGCATCGGCCACTGGGATTTCGTCCGCCGCCCGAACTCGGACGCCTGCGTCGGCGTGCTGGCCGTCACGGACAATGACGAGGTGGTGCTGGTGGAGCAGTTCCGCATTCCCGTGGGGAAACGTGTCATCGAGATTCCGGCGGGTCTTGTCGGCGACGAGCCAGAATTCAGGGGTGAATCCCTGGCTGCGACGGCGGGCCGCGAACTTCTGGAGGAGACGGGTTTCCGCGCCGAGAGAATCGTGGCCTTGCTTTCCTCCCCGACATCCGCAGGGATGACGCCGGAGTTCACACACTTTTTCCATGCCACAGGCTTGATTCGTGAAGACGAAGGAGGAGGAACGGGCGGCGAGGATATCGCGGTCCATATTGTGCCCTTGGCCGGATTGCGCGAATTCCTCCGTGAAAAGGAAATCGCAGGCGTAGCCGTTGATTTCAAAATCCACGCTGCTATCGCCGCCGCGGGAATCGCATTTTAGTCGAGCCCGAGCGCCTGCCGGATCAGCGGATCCTTGATCGCCTCGGATAGCAGTGGATGGCGGAGGAGGGTGCTGAAACGGCCTTCTTGGGCGAGTTCGACCAGCTCGGGGTCATCGACGATGATGGCGCGAGGATAGGGATGTCCTGTTTCGGGATTGACGATGGGTTTCAGCGGCCTGTTCGGGCTGGCGGCGATCATTTTCGCAAGCTGCAGGCGTGGCTCGGTGGTCAGCGGATCGAGCCAGTCCATGAGCTTCGACGGCACAGCCACGGACAGGGAGTTTTTCAGCCGCTCGGCGAGACTGGGGCTGAGCGGCGAGCTGGTGCCGAACTCGGCGGAGTTTCGGATCTCCGCCACCGAGCTTGCGTGGTGGATGAAGGTGGCCGCCGTGAGGCAGAGCAGGGCGGTGGGGATGACCGTGATGATGAGCCGGAAAACGAACTGTCCTGATGATTTCGGTGCGACATCTTCGGAGGATTTCGGAATCGGGGCGCGGAAGAAGCCGACGATGCGCCGCAGCACGATCAGGGTGGCAAGGAAAGCGACGATCGGCAGGCCGGTGGCGACGAGTTCGGAGGGTTTATTGAACCAATCGATGGCGAGTGAGGGCGCCTGCTGCCAGACGCGGAAGCCAACCCATGCGCTCAGCGTGAGGCATGCCACGTTGACGATGGTGCGTGCTAGCCCCCGGATAAACATGTATCCCGCGCACAGCCCGAAGATGATCAGAGCTGCGGTGCCGAGCGAGATTTCCGGTAGCGTATCCATGCCTCAGGGAAGCGGCCGGATGGCTCGCTGGCGTAGGAGATGATCTGTCAGGACGAGGGTCGCCATCGCCTCGACGATGGGTACGGCGCGGGGCAGGACGCAGGCATCGTGGCGGCCCTTGCCCTGGAGCGTGGTCGCTTCGCCCTTGTCGGTGACGGTGTCCTGGGTGGAAATGATTGTCGCGGTCGGCTTGAAGGCGACGCGGAAAACGATGTCCTCGCCGTTGGAGATGCCGCCTTGTACTCCGCCGGAACGGTTGGTGGTGGTGCGGACTTTTCCGTCGCGCATTTCGAAAGGGTCGTTGTGTTCCTTGCCGGTGAGTAGGGTGCCAGGAAAGCCGGATCCGATTTCGAAGCCCTTGGTCGCGGGGATGGAGAGCATCGCTTTCGCTAGCTCTGCCTCCAGCTTGTCGAAAATTGGTTCGCCGAGACCCGGTGGGCAGTTGCGGATGACGCATTCGACGATACCGCCGACCGAGTTCCCGTCGGAGCGGATTTTTTTGATGTGGTTGATCATCGGTTGCACCGTGGCGGGATCCCCTGTGCGGACGATGTTCGATTCGATTTCTGCGGAGGTGATGGTTGCGGGATCGACGTTCGCGTGGATGTGCTGGATGGTGCTGACCCATGCGATGACCTCAATGCCTGGGCTGAGAGCTCCGAGCACCTGTTTGCCGACGGCCGCTGCTGCGACACGGCCTATCGTCTCACGGGCGGAGGCGCGGCCGCCGCCGGAGGGTGCGCGGATGCCGTATTTCGCATCGTAGGTGTAGTCGGCGTGGGAGGGTCGGTATTTCACCGCCATCTCCTCGTAGGCGGAGGGGCGCTGGTCGGTGTTGCGGACGAGTATGGAGATGGGTGTGCCGAGCGTCTGCCCGTCGTGAAGGCCGGAGAGGATCTCTGCGGTGTCGGCCTCTTTGCGGGGCGTGACGATCTCCGATTGACCGGGCCGGCGGCGATCGAGCTCTTGCTGTATGCTTTTCAGCGAGACCGGGATGCAGGGTGGGCAGCCGTCGATGATGACGCCTACGCCGCCACCGTGGGATTCACCGTAGGTGTGGATGCGGAAAATTTCTCCGAAGGTGGATGACATAGGGAGGAAACCCTAAGCCTAAAATTCGAAATTCGAAACCCTAATCAGCGGGTTGTTAGAGGTGTTTTCCGATCATGAAGGGGAATAGGAAAAGCAGGGTGGCGCGCGGGGAGGGCGGGTTGATCTCAAGGCAGGTGAGCGAGCCCTTGCGGATCTCGACGGTGCCGCCGGCGGATCCGATCGCCTGCTGAACGAATTGGGAGAAATCCGGCTCGTGGCCGACGATCAGGATACGCCCGAAATCCGGGAATCCGGCAAGTTCCGAAAGTGCGGCTCCGGGCGACATACCGCATGACAGCCAGCTCTGCATCACTGGCCCCGGCAACCCTGCGGCTTGAGTGAACTCCTCTGCTGTCTGCCGCGCCCGCAGGACGGGACTGCTGAGCACGATCTCAGGAAGGAAATCCGCCGCCTCCAGCACGCGGGCGGCATTGTGTGCTTGCTCGATGCCCTTCTTGACCAGTTTGCGCGAGAAATCCGTGCCATCGGCGGGGTGGTCTTCGGCGTGGCCGTGGCGGAGGAGGAGCAATTGCATTGCGCGATTGATTAGAAGTTATTTGGGAAGACTTGGAACATTTAACAAATAACGTTTAACGCAGCAGCAGCCCCTACATCGTCATCCCGCCATCGACTGCGATGACTTGGCCGGTGACATAGCGCGCCGCAGGGCTGGCGAGGAAAAGAACGGTCTGGGCGATGTCTTCGGTGGTGCCGAAAGTGGCAAGCGGGATTTTTCCGATGATGCCTTCCTTGACGTTATCCGGCAGCTGGTCGGTCATGTCCGTGGTGATGAAGCCCGGGGCGATCGCGTTGCAGGTCACGGCGCGTCCTGCGAGCTCGCGGGCGACGGCCTTGGTGAAACCGATGAGGCCCGCCTTGCTGGCGGAGTAGTTCGCTTGGCCGGCGTTGCCGATGAGGCCGATGACGGAGGCGATGTTGATGATGCGCGAGTTCTCGCCTTTCATCATGGGGCGCATGAACGCTTTGACGGTGTTGAAGGCGCCCTTGAGATTGGTGTCGAGCACGGTGTCCCAATCGTCCTCCTTCATGCGCATCAGCAGGCCGTCGCGGGTGACGCCGGCATTGTTGACGAGGATGTTCACAGCGCCCAGTTCGGCGGCGATGCGCTTGGCGGTTTCCAGGACGGCGTCGTGCGAGGAAACGTCAACTGGGTAGGCGCTGCAGGAGCCGGGGTGGCTCTTGTTGATCTCTTCGGCTGCGCCGCCGCAGCTCGATTCGCTGCGGCTGATGAGTGCGACTTTGGCGCCTCCTTCCGCGAAGGCGCGGGCGATTTCCTGGCCGATGCCCCTTCCGGCTCCGGTGACTACGACGATCTTGTCCTTGAATTGCATGTTGGTTATTGGGCGTGAATGGTTTGCTGGAGGAGCTTCCCGAAATCCGCGAGCGCGGTCGTGTATTTCCCGGCGAGGGATGTGTCCGGCTCGATGAGCGGGCCGGGTGCGGATTTGCAGAAGATTTCCTGGAGAGAAACAAGATCGTGCCCCCCGGCAGCGGCTGCCACGAGTGCAGCTCCGAGTGCGGCGGAATTCACAACTTCGAACCGCTCCACGGGTGCTTGGAAAACATCGGCGACAACCTGTGCGATGCCGTCGTTATTGGAAGCGCCACCAGTCAGCCGGATGCGGTCCGTGGTGACGCCCATCCATGCGGAGTTGAGCCGCATGTTGAGGAACTGGCCTTCGAGCAGAGAGCGGATGCGAAGGGCGGGTGAGGCCTCTTCAGAAAATGAGGTGACGGGTTTTCCGAAGTCGTGGCGAGGCGTGATCTCCGCGCCGTAAAACGGCAGCGTGAGGTTCTTGCCGGCGGATGCCGAGGTGGCTGTGAGGGCGTCCTTATCGAAAGCCGTCCAGTCCACGCCGAGTTCGTCACGGAGCGCCTCGCGGGCGAGGGAGCCGTTGAGGAAGCAGATCAGCGACATGAAGCCACCGGCCGGATTTCCGAATACGTGGCCGTAGCCGTTGGGGTCGGTTTTTGCCTCCGGCATGGCCGCGAAGAAAGTGTCGCTGGTTCCGAGCGAGATCACGACTTGTCCCGGCGAGGTTGCGCCCATACCGACGAGCGAAGCAGGGTTGTCTCCGGTGAAAGGGCAGATCTTGCAGTCGGGGGAGAAGCCGTATTTTTCCGTGAAATAGGCGGACATCGTTCCCTGCGGAACAAGGCAGCTTGACGGCGGCAGAAGTTTCGCTGCGAGATCGGGCGCGGTTGCTTGGAGAAGCTTTTCGTCCCAGGCGAGATCCTTGAGGTTCATCAGGTTCATCCCTGCGCCATCGCCATAATCGATGGGTAGCGATTTCCCGGCGAGCACCGAGGCGATGAAGGAGCTGACGAGGTGGATGCGCTGCGTGGATGCGTAGCCTTCCGGATCTGTCTTGGAAAACTTGCAGATCTGCGGGCCGGTGAAGCGCTCGATTGCGACGGATCCAGAGCGGGAGCATACTTCCGCCGAACCGCCGAGCGATGCGGTGATCTCGGCGCATTCCGCAGCGGTGGAGGTGTCCATCCAGATCGGTGAAGTGGGGCGGGAAAGCGTGGCTGCAAGCTGAGCCGAGAGTCCTTGCGTAGCATCGAGTTTTCCGACGGTTTCCTCGAAGCCCGGGCTGAGATACACAGAACCGTGTTGCTGGCCGGAGCCGGCGATCACGGAAACCGAAGAGAGATCCGCCTTTTCGGCGAGTTTCGAAAACAGCAGGTCGAGTGCATCGAGCCACATCAGCGGATCGGAATGCACTTCGCCGCCCTTGCCCCCCGGGATGAAGCCGCTGGGCGCGCCGTATTGGGGGAGATCATCCCCGAAGTTCACAGACTCGTCCGCGATAACGGTTCCCGTAGTGGGATCGATGATGAGTGCACTGATGGATTGGGTGGAGGAATCGAGGCCGAGGAACATGTCAGGAGCTTTTGGGAATGCGCGAATCATTCAAGCGCGAAACAAAAAAAAGGGCGGCCGCCGAAGCAACCGCCCTTATGAATAATCAGTTCGGAAACTTCAGATTAGAAGCTAACGGAGAGCATGGTGCCGCCGAGGAACTCATCCCCAACATTTCCATATGCGCCTGAAGTTCCGCTATCGGCGAGACCCCAAGATGCCGCAATGAATGGGGACAGCGTAGCGGTTTCGGTGAAAGCCCAGTCGAGGGAAACCTTGGCGGTGAAGTGCGCGAACTCGCTTTGTTCCACGACGTATGCAAGGGTTCCGCCGGTGTTCAGCGTAAGGCATGGGCTGAGCTCGAAGCCCTTGCCAATGTATGCTTCCGTGTAACCGTCGTTATCGCCTTCGATATCCCAGAAGTAAGTGAGGGAGGTGTCGAGGCCGAAGATTTCCTTGGCGACGGAGAAGTAGACTTCGTGTGCGTTGCTGCCAAGGGCACGGAGGTTGTCATAGTAGATGTATCCGACGGCTCCGGTCATGAAGCCGAAGTCCCTGGAAGCCTCTGCGTAGAGATCCAGTTCATCGAAATCGGTGTTGAAGGGGCCGTCCGCGAAGGAGCCATACCAGGCACCTGCACTGAGGCCGAGGCCATTCCATTCGCCGGCCACGTCGACACCTGCTTCAACGAGATCGTCTCCGAGGTTGAGACCGCGGAAAAGATACATGCTGGAGTATCCTCCGTGAATTTCGTATTCGACTTCAGCCGAGGCAGTGCCAGCCGCGAGGGCGGAGGCAGCGGCCAGAGCGCCAATTAGTTTGCAGTAGTTTTGCATAGTGTTGTGTTGTTGGTTTCGGTTGCTGCTTGCGTCCCTAACTGGGCTTTTAAAGGCTCAGAAAAGGGGGTCGATGGGTTTCGCGCCGCGATACAAATCTTGGCTGTTGCGATCCGTCTGGAAGGTATTTAACACATCTTAACGAATTGTCTAGGCAATATTTGTGCCACGGTCGAAACCCGAGCGCCGGATGTTTAGTGTCTCCGGTTTCAGCTGGCAAGCGATATTTTGAGGGTATTTTTTTAGGGGTGCTTACACTAGGGGAAGGGAGCCGCGGATGGACGCGGATGGACGCGGATGGACGCGGGTGGACGCGGGTGGACGCGGGTGGACGCGGGCAAAGGAGGTGTCGGTCGGGAATGACAGGTTGAATTCCTCGTTCGAGAAAACATCTCCGGATAAGATTGTGCGGGACGATTGCAGCTTCGTTGGTCGGCTTTCCCGCTACGTGTGCTGCGGTGATACGCCGCTGTCTGTCATTTGGTATCGCTTGCCTTCTGTGAGCCGGAGGATGTTGCGCCTTAGTAATTTCTTCGGACAACTCCCCTCCATAGAGGCTGCGTATGGTCAGATGCCCGAATCTCCCTTATTTCGCTCGGCGACGGCGGGTTCTTCGGTTTTGGCACGCTGCTTGCTTTGGGGGATCTGCTGCTCTCGTGGCGACTCATCTCCACGTGTAAGGCAACTCAATATCCGACAACCCCGACCAATATGACCAGACGACATCCAATGACATTGCGAGCTCTCGCCCTCGCGGCCGCAGCTTGCTTCGTAATCCCCCTCATGCCCTCGACCGGCTTCGGTCAGGACGAGGAGGCTCCCGCGCCAACCGAAGAGGTGGCAGAAACCCCAGCTGTTGCAGAAGCACCAGAGGCTGAAGAGCCCGGTGACGGCACCAACGAGCAGTATCAAGCGCTCGTTGAAGGCTACAACGCAGTGGACGACGACGGCAAACCTGTGGACGTTTCCGAAGCGTTCGATTTTTTCACGGTTTCGATGCTATGGACCGTGATTGCCGCCGCCATGGTGTTTATCATGCACCTCGGATTCTCAACGCTTGAAGCTGGTCTTTGCCAGCAGAAGAACGTGGTAAACATCCTGTTCAAGAATGTGTTCATTATCTGCATTGGACTGCTTACTTACGCGTTCGTCGGTTTCAACACTCACTATCCGGGTGACTTCAATGGCTTCCTCAGTATTGGAGGACCAATCGGCGACCTCAATGATGCGAATGGTAAAACATGGGCATATGGCGGGCTTGGCCTCGCGATGACCGGTTACGGTGACTTCATCTTCCAGGCCATGTTCGCGGCTACTGCAGCGACCATCGTTTCCGGAGCAGTTGCAGAGCGCGTCAAGCTTCCTAGCTTCATGATTTTCGCAACCATTCTCGTGGCTATCGGCTACACAGTGGCTGGCTCTTGGCACTGGGGTGGCGGCTTCCTCGCTGGCCTTGACACTCCGTTCAAGGACTTCGCCGGTTCCACTGTGGTTCACGGTTTCGGCGGTGCAGCAGCACTCGCCTGTGTTCTTCTCCTCGGCGCCCGCCGCGGCAAATACACCAAGGACGGTATCAGGCCAATCCTCGGCCACAGCCAACCAATGGCAGTGATCGGTGTTTTCCTTCTGTTCTTCGGATGGTTCGGATTCAACGGTGGCTCGGTTCTTTCCGCTGACCCAGGCCCACTCGGCCTTGTCTTCACTACGACTGCTCTTGCCGCTGCCGCCGGCGGACTCTTCTCGATCATCACCTCATGGGTGATTCTCAAGAAGCCTGACCTCTCGATGGCTCTCAACGGTATCCTTGGTGGACTCGTAAGTATCACGGCTGCGGCTGACGTTGTTTCTGTAATGGGAGCTATCGCCGCCGGTGCTATCGGTGGTGTCCTCGTGGTGCTCTCCATCCTGTTTTTCGACAAGATCAAGATCGACGATCCGGTCGGAGCCATCTCCGTCCACGGTGTTTGCGGTATCTGGGGAACGCTCGCTGTATGGGTCTTCGGTGACAAAACTGAGTTCAGCCTTGTTTCCCAGATCATCGGTATCGTCTCGGTTTACGGATTCGCATTCATCTTCTCTCTGATCGTTTTCGGCATCATCAAAGCAGTGATGGGTGTCCGGGTTGACGCAGAGGAAGAAGAGGCAGGCCTCGACATTGCCGAGCACGGCTCCCCTGCCTACACAGATGGCCACAGCTAAACCTTAGTTCTCAGAACTTTCACAAGACGGGCGAACCTGAAGGGGTTCGCCCGTTTTCGTTTGCTGCTGGAGCGACTTCGGGTACTAAAGGGGCGTAATGAAACGCCAGATGATTCGCTTGTCCCTAGCCGTGCTGGTGGTGCTTACCACCGCGTTGGCGGCATGGGTATGGTCCGCCGAATACGATGCGAAGCCTGATGAGAAAGCACGTTTTCGAATCGAGGGAGCCCAGCTCACCAAAGACCGCTCCAACGCTTGGCTGGAAATCCACCTGAAGAAAAGCGGTGATGCGGAACACGATCTGCGCAAGAAAGTGAGACTCGTGACGGCTGACGGCACGGAGCACGAACCGGCGAAGAACACCTTCGCGGGCAGTCCTGAGAAAGGTTTTACGGATATTTGGTTCAAGTTCTGGCTGGAGGAGAAGGATTTGGAAGGGCAGATGAACCTCTTAATCAATGACGGAAAGCTGCGTGTGAAGACGAATCAAGCGGCACCGGAATGGAATGCCGATGGAGCAATCGTTTTGAAATCAGCCGACTGGGGGAAATCATGGCTTGGCTTCTGATTGATAACTCGAACACCCGCACCAAACTCGCCCTCGGCGATGCCAGCGGGCTGTTGGAATGGCGCGCAGTGATCCCGACTGCGGAGCTCGATTCCGGGGCACTGAACCGGGCTCTCGAAGGGCTTGCTTTCACGGGCGTTGCCGTCGCATCGGTCGTTCCCGCCAAGGCGGATGTTATTTCTACATATTTCGAAGGGAAGAAAACCGTCCATTTTCTCGGTTGGAAAAGCCCGCTCGGCTTTGGATTCGATATGGAGAGTCCTCAACAGATCGGAAACGACCGCCTCGCAAATGCGGTGGCACTGAGGGAGAAGTACGGCTTTCCCGGGATTGCGGTCGATTTCGGAACGGCGGTCACTTTCAGTGTCCTTTCCGTCGAGGGAAATTTCCAAGGAGGCGCGATCGCCCCAGGGATGGCAGGGATGACCTCATATCTTGCGGATCGCACCGCCCAGCTTCCGGAGATCGAAGCTTCCGAGCCGGAATCCGCGATCGGAAAGACCACCGTCGAGGCGATGCAATCCGGGGCGGTCTTCGGCCACCGTGGAATGGTGCGGGGGATACTACGGGAAATGCTTTCAGAAATAGGTGGAGAACCGAAAATCGTCGCAACCGGCGGAGGGGCGGCATTCGCGGCGAAGGGGATTCTCGAAATCGATGTGGTTGATCCGGATCTCACACTCGGGGGGCTTTGCCTTGTCGCCGCCAGAGCCTTTCCATGTGCCGGGTGAGCGAGAAATTGTTCTGCAGCTTCGGTTTCACCTAGATATTTTCGCCGCCACACCCTACGCATAGTCTCGACTATGAGTGAGAAACCATTGGCGATCGGCATCGACTTCGGCGGCACCAGCGTGAAAACGGGGGTCGTGCGCGGCCATGAGATCATCGACCAAGCGCCGCCAATCGCGACGCAGGACTTCGATAGCCCCGGGGAGCTGATGCAAACCATGATCCGGACTGTCGAGGATCTTCGGGTCCGCCACGGATCCGTCCGCGCAGTGGGGATCGGTATGCCGGGTTTCGTGGATTTTGAAAAAGGCGTGGTATTCGGCCTCACCAATGTCCGTGGTTGGGAAAACGTACCGCTCAGGGAAGAGCTACAGGCAAAGCTCGGCCTGCCGGTGGCGGCGGACAATGATGCGAACTGCATGGCTTACGCCGAGTGGAAGCTCGGGGCAGGAAAAGGCCGGCGGCATCTTGTTTGCGTGGCGCTTGGCACCGGTGTCGGCGGCGGCATCATCGCAAACGGGCAGATGTTGCGCGGGGCGAAGTTTGCCGCCGGGGAGATCGGTCAGAGCTCCATCGATTACCAAGGCCGCAAGGGACACTACGGCAACCTCGGTGCACTGGAGGATTATATAGGCAACCGGGAAATCGCCCGCGATGCGATTGCGGCGTATGAGGCGGCGGGGATAACCAAGCACATCGAGGACTGCTCGCCTGCGGCTCTTGCGGAGGCCGCCAAACTCGGTGACAAGATCGCCCTCGGATGCTGGGACGGGATCGGGCGCATGCTCGCGACCGCGATGATGAATACCTGTTGGCTGCTCAATCCCGAGGCGATTGTCATCGGAGGCGGCGTCGCCCGCGCCGGTGATTTGCTATTCACTCCCTTTCGTGAGCATCTTCTTCGCCAGCTATCCGGGCCGTTCAAGGATGACCTCGCGATTCTGCCCGCCGCCTTCGGACACGAGGCTGGCACAGTCGGAGCTGCCGCGCTCGCGCTGGACGAGGCGGGTCTCTGAATGGATCAGGAGACACTGCGGATCATGAACGGCGGCGCATCGAGGCTCTCGCCGGCCCTCATTCCAAGGAGATTTTGATAAAGCGGGCTTTCCGGGCTGAGCAAGGTGATCTCGCGACCTTCAAATTCGATTTCCAGGCCGCCCGACGCAGGCGCCAGCAGGAACAGCAGCTTGGCTCCGTCCCTCTCCACCTCGACGAGCCCGCCGGCCGCGATCTCCTCGTCTGAGGAAAAATCCCTGAGCCGGAGATTCTCAAATGTCTGCAGCGTTTCCCCGAGTTCCTTCACGTGGCGAGCCTGCCCCGTTGCAAGATAGGATTCCTCAAGGCTGCGGGTGTCGTATTGACTCTCTGCCTTCGAGCCGGGGTCGGTCGCCGCGGCATGGGCGTCCATTGCCGCCTTTGCGAGCCGGTCAAGCCGTGCGCGGAGCTCCGCGCGGATCAGTTCCACTATTTCCTCTTTCATGTTTGAAGCGCGAATGTAGCGGTTGCTCTCGCGCTGGCAACACATTGGCTCAAGAGGAGGCTTGACGGGCCGCATCGGGATAGGCAGCTTGTGCGCCCGGTACAGCCTCGGTGGCATGTTTCCGGCACAAACGAACTCACACATCGATTAGGTATGGCTGCGAAGATTTATACGAACAAGGACGCGAATCTCACCTCGCTGAAGAAAAAGACACTCGCCGTGATTGGCTTCGGCTCACAGGGCCACGCCCACGCGCTGAACCTCAAGGACAGCGGTCTCAAGGTCATCATTGGCCTTTACAAGAAATCCAAGTCCCGCGAGGTCGCCAAGAAGCTCGGCTTCGAGGTCATGGATACAGCGGATGCCGTGAAGGCTGCCGACGTCATCTTCGTCGCAACGCCGGACACCGTCATCCCCGCTGTCTATAATAAGGACATCGCGCCGAGCCTCACCAAGGGCAAGACTCTCCTTTTCTCCCACGGCTTCGCCGTTCACTTCAAGACCATCGATCTTCCTACGGATATCGATGTCATCCTTGTTGCTCCGAAGGGCCCGGGCCACACGGTTCGCTCGCAGTTCGTCGACGGCAAAGGCGTTCCCGGCCTGATCGCAATCCATCAGGACGTTTCCGGAAGAGCTCAGAAAATAGCCCTCGCATGGGCGCGCGGCATCGGCTGCACCCGTGCCGGCGTTTTCGAAACCAACTTCCGCGAGGAAACCGTCACCGACCTTTTCGGAGAGCAGGTCGTGCTCTGCGGTGGTGCCTCGGCACTCGTTAAGGCGGGCTTCGAGGTTCTCGTCGAGGCTGGATACCAGCCAGAGATGGCCTACTTCGAATGCCTCCACGAGCTCAAGCTCATCGTCGATCTCATGAATGAGTCCGGCATCGCAGGCATGCGTTTCTCGATTTCCGAAACCGCCGAATACGGCGATGTCGCCATCGGGCCGAAAATCATCGATGCCTCCGTCAAGAAGCGCATGGTCAAGCAGCTCAAGGAAATCGAATCCGGCAAGTTCGCTAAGGAGTGGACCAAGGAATACGAGACCGGCTGCAAGAACTTCAATGCTCTCCGCAAGGAAGGCGCCGCGCACCAGATTGAGAAGGTCGGTGCGAAACTCCGCTCCACGATGAGCTGGATCAAGCAGACCAAGATGAAGAAAGGTGCAAGCCAGGCAAGCTACGTTTCTTCCTCGAAATAAGCGTATCCGATTTCACAAAGCGCCCGTCCATCGAAAGATGGCCGGGCGTTTTTGCTAACGGGTTGTGGCAGGCAGCCATGCCCGTGCGCCTGCGCTTCGCCTTTCGCTCTCCTTGAAGAATCCGGCAAGCTCGCGGCGGTGCTCGAGGTCTTCGATCGCGTCCACAGCGATCGGATAGCGCCAGCGGAATCCGGCCTCGCGCAAGCGCAGCGGCTCCGCCCAGCGGCTTTTGAGAACCAGTTCGGTTTCCGTTCCCATGAGCGCCGCACCGATTGCCAGCATCCATTTTGCGGAAGGCAGCCCGATCGGCATGCCGACGGTTTCCCGGAAGGCTTTCATCAGCTCGCGGTTGGTTGGGAAATTGGGTGCCGTTGCATTCACGATCCCGTCGATGAATGGGTCGCGCATCACGAACTCCACGGCGCGGAGAAAATCGTCCATGTGTATCCAGCTGACGCGCTGATTGCCGCTTCCCATCGCGCCTCCCAAGGCACGGTTGGTGAGGTCGGTCAGGACATCGTAGACGGTTTCCGGTTCGTTTGCCAAAACCATGCCGATACGGAGTGCGACCTTTCGCGTTTCCGCCGGGACCTTGGATTCGAAAAATGCGTTTTCCCAGGCCTCGGCCACGCTGTGCGAAAAGCCTTCGCCGGGAGCTCCGTCCCATTCGTCCTGCGGCTTGTCCTCGGCATGGCGGTACCAGGTCGCGGTGCTTGAGTTGATCCACAGCTTGGGCGGAACCCGGCATGCTGCGATCGCCCGGCCGACCAACTCGGTGGTCGTGACCCTGCTGCGCTTGATCTCCGTCATATTTTCCGCATTGTAACGGCAGTTCACACTGCGTCCCGAGAGGTTGATGACCAGCTCGGCTCCTTCCAGCGCGAGCGCCCACGGCCCCATGTTTTCGCCGTCCCATTCGAGGAACATTCCGTCACCGCTCCAGCCTTTCCGGCTGCGGGCGATGGCAACGACCTCTCTGCCGTTGCGGGCGAAGTGGCGGCACAGGTAGCGGCCAAGGAAGCCGTTTGCACCGATGATAACTGTTGTCGTATTCATGGAAATATTACGTGGGAGATTAGCTGAGTATCTTGGTGGCGAGTTGTAGCGCCAGCCCGTGTTTCATGGATGAGATGCGATCCGACATCTTCGATGCGAAACCGACGAACTCTTCAAGCTGCTTCACCTGGTTGTGGAAGGCCTTCGCTTCTGCGCTTCTGAGATCCTTTGTTTCCTCCGCGCACTTATTGAGCAGCGAGAGAGCAGGCTCGATCTCGCGACGCTTCCGCTCGCGGGCGATGATCGTGAAAATCTGCCAGACATCCTTCTCCGCCTCGTAGAAATCGCGGCGGTCTCCTTTGATCACGATCATCCGAACCAACCCCCAGTTTACCAGTTCTTTGAGGTTCGAATGGGCGTTGCCTCGGCTTGCGGCAAGCTCTTCCATCACCTCGTCGGTGCACATCGCACGCGGTGAAATCATGAGCAGCGCATGGATCTGAGCCATCGTCCTGCTGATACCCCATTGTGTCCCGAGCGCACCCCACTGCGCGATGAACTCATCCTTTGCTTGCCCAAGCCGATTCGTCTCAACCTTCATAATTTTCATTAAATACTGAAAATACAGGATGGCAAGTGGAATTTCTAAATTTTGAATTTCGCCACGGGCACAAAAAAACCGCGTTCCCCGTAAGGAAAGCGGTTGTAGTTATGGGTTTCCGTTAGGATTAGAGGGAAGCCTTGAGAGCCTCGAACTTCTTGCGCTTGGAGGTAAGTTCGCGATCGAGCCTATCGATGTCTTGGCCGAGTGTGAGCATGGTGGCGAGCTTGTTCTGCATGCCGCCTTTGCTGGTCGATCCCTTGCTGCCGCTGGAGACGCCTGCATTCTTGAGCCAGCTCGAAATTGTCAGCTGGGAGATGCCGAATTTGACAGCTGCGGAGCTTTGTCCTCCACGGCCGTTGGTGGTGTTATATTCTTCTACGAAGGAGACGACTTTGGCCTTCTCTTCTGGAGAGTAACGTTTTCCGCGAACGGTGTTTTTCTTGTTTGATGCTTTCTTGTTTGATGCTTTCTTGTTTGATGCGCTCATAGTCCGGGGAAACTACAACGAACCTTTGGCTTAGCAAGAGAAATAATTAACAATTTATCTAATTTTATCTAACTACACAAAAAGCTCCGAAAGTTGGCTCGAACTAAGGAAATCGGTCAACCAAAGGTCGGCACCCGACTTAACTTTATCCCTGCTGACCACACCTCCGAAGCCAACCATGACATCGACATCGGGTTTGGTTTCGAGATCGGAAACGCCGTCGCCAATCATGATAACCCGCTCGGGAAGCAAAGCTTCGCGCCATGCTCGGATGATCTGGTTCTTGCCCATATTCCTCGTGGTCGGGTAGTTCTCGCCGTAGCCGTCATAATCCCCTGACTCGCTGAAATACAGCGGGACAGCCTCCACGTGGCGGATTCCGAGGTGCTTTGCAAGCGGGGCGATCAAGGGGGCGAAGCCACCGGAAAGTATGACGGGCATCCAGCCGTTATCCTTCGCCATGCGGATCATGGCGGCGGCACCAGGGACAATGTTTTCGACATAACAGTGGACGACCTTTTCCGCAATCTGCCGGTTAGGCTGTATGATTTTCATCCTTTTGCCAAAGACCTCGTCGAGCGGTACCTCTCCGTCCATGGCGGCATTGGTCAAAGCAACAACTTCGGAGAAGATGGCGGGGTTGGACATCCTTGCGAGTTCGTCGATCCCTTCGATGGATGACAAAGTCGAATCGCAATCGATAAATAATAGTTTTGTCTGGCTCCCTGTCAGCGGAGCTATAGTCACTTCGAGGTCCTTCTCGACGGAATTGAACAGTTCGATCATATCCGAGTTGCTGAGGCGGATGCAGCCATGGCTGGCGGGGGAGCCGAGGAGATCCTCCCGGTTGGTGCCATGGATGTAGATATAGCGATCCATGGTGTTGGCGTTTTGCGCATCCAGCCCTTCGAGGCGCAGGATGCGGGTGAGGATGAGGTCGTCCTCCGTGAAATCGCCGGGATTCCAGGTTCCGGTGGGCACCCTTGCCTGGAAGCGGGTATGGATGGGCTGGTCGTCTCCGATCTTTTCGGAAATGGCGAAGCGGCCGGTGGGTGTGCGCAAGCTCCCTTCGGCGAAGCCCATGCCTTTTTCTGCGCTCGAAATGGCGAAAGAGCGAACAGATTGATCGTCTGTGTGGAGCTCGAGTGTCTGCTGATCCAGGGAGATTTTAATTCGAGTTGTGGGGTTCATGGCGTCTGTTCGAAAACGGCGAGAGCATTGTGGCCTCCCATGCCGTGGGCAAGTTTGAAGACCGGGCCGCTACAAGTCCGTGCCTCTTCGGGGGCGTCCATTCCGGCTGCACCGAGTGTGCCTGGAAGATTGGGGGGCAGTTTGGATTCTCGCATAAAGCGCAGCAGGATCGCGCTTTCGAGCAGTCCGCTGGCGCCCACCGTGTGGCCGAGAAGTGGTTTGAGCAGGTGCAGGGTCGTTCCCTTGCCGGCGATTTCGCCGAGAATTGTCCGTTCGGCGCGTGCCTGGATTTTGGTGCCGGTCGCATGGGGGCAGATGGCGGCTGGTTCGCCTCCGCTCCGAATAGCACTTTCAATGAGAAGATGCGTCCGCCCGCCGTCAACTGGAACCCCGACCGGATCCGTTCCATCTGAGTTATTGGCGAAATGGGTGATGGCGGTCTTCCCGTTTTCCACCGAGGACAAAGCGATTGCCGCCGCACCTTCTGCGGGTGTGAACCCATTGGTCGAGGTTGAGAATGGGTTGGTAGGGGATGAAATTCCCAGCAGCCCGGAGCTCGCGTAGTTGTCGAGCAGGACGGGAACAAGCGGCAGATCGACTGCCACCACCAGAGCGCGTTTGACCTGACCGGAATCGAGCAGGAGCTTCGCGAGACCGAGGGCATCGAGACCCGCCGAGCAGCCGCTGGCCACGACATGGTTCGGCCCGAGTATGCCGAGTTCGATGGATATCGCTGTGGCCGGTTCGCTGTGGATCGTGTTGCTGGCTGCCATCAGCTTGAAAGGCCGGCGCCCGGGCCATGGCGCTAGCCATCCTGCGGCGTTGCCCCGGCTGGTTCCGACGATAAGCGCCGCGTCCTGCAACTCCGCCTCTTTCCATCCCGCTGATGAAACCGCTTCACGTGCCACATGCAGAGCGGCCATTGAGGCGGGGCTCCACTTCCGGTTGGTGAGCAGCTCCCGCGGGGTGATCCATGCGCCGGGAGTTTCAGCGTGAGGGCTGCCGTTTCCTAGCAACCCGGAAAGTGGGTGTATGCCGGTGGTTCCGGCGGAGATTGCGTGGAAATGAGATTCCACATCGTGCCCGAGGGAAGACAGGGCACCGAGGCCTACGATGGATGGGGAAAAGCCGATGCACTGCGGTAGCAAGCTGAGCGGCGACGGCAACACCAAAACAGGAGCTTTCTTCGTTTTCGGCCTTTGCCGGAGCGGCTCCTATGCCTCATAAGTGGCGCAGCGATGAAGTCCGTTTTGGAAACGATCAATGGGGGTGCGGAGTATCTGGGGAAACGCGGGGTGGAGGATGCGCGCCGCAACATGGAGCACCTGCTCGCGCATCAGCTCGGCGGCACGCGGATGCAGCTCTACACCCAGTTCGATCGGCCGCTCGAAGAGCCGGATCTCGCTCCGCTCCGGGATCTCCTGAAGCGCCGAGGTGAGGGCATCCCGCTGCAGCACTTGCTCGGCACGGTTCCGTTCCATGGCAGGGATTTCATCTGCGACGGGCGTGGCCTGATTCCCCGCCCGGAGACCGAGGAGCTTGCGGAAATGATCCTCGCCGATTTGCCGCAGAGTGCCCTGCAAATCCTCGACATGGGCTGCGGCTCCGGAGTGCTTGGCCTGACGCTCGCCGCAGAGAAGCCGGAAAGCCGGGTGACGCTTGCGGATGTTTCCGAAGATGCCCTGGCACTCACCCGGGAAAACTCAGCCAAGCTGGGATTGGAGAACGTTGCGATCATGGCCAGCGACCTTTTCGCGGGAATCACCGGAAGCTTCGATCTTATCGCCGCGAACCTTCCCTACGTGCCGGCCGGAGAGGCTTCCGGAATGGCACGCGAGCTCGGTCACGATCCGGCGCTCGCTCTGTTTTCCGGCGAGAACGGATTGGATCTGCTGAGGAGATTTGTCCCGGATTGCGTGAATTTTCTGAAGCCCAACGGGGTCGTAGCGCTTGAAATTGGCCACGATCAGGCTTCACAGGTGCGCGACTTATTGGAAAGCTCCGGCTTCACCGATATCACAGTTCGCACGGATCTCAGTGGGATCCACCGCTTTCCCTTTGCCACACACCCATAACATAGAATTACACAATGGATAAACTCGTCGTCCACGGCGGTTCCGTCATCAAGGGAGCCATCAATATTTCCGGATCCAAGAACGCCTCGCTGCCGATTCTTGCCGCCGCAATCCTCACCGGCGAGGACTGCATCATCCGCCGCGTGCCGGATGTTTCGGATACGAACTACATGATCCAGATCCTCAGCGCCCTCGGCGCGGATGTGGAGCGTTCCTCCGGCACCGTCCGCATTACCTGCGCGGACATATCCGACGAGGCACCCTACGAGCTGGTGCGGCGGATGCGCGCATCGATCTGCGTGATGGGTCCGCTGCTTGCGAGGAAAGGGCGTGCCGTGGTCTCGCTTCCAGGCGGCTGCGTGATCGGCGACAGGCCCGTGGATCTCCACCTGAAAGGCATGCAGGCACTCGGCGCGAAGATCGAGTTCGAGGGCGGCAACATCACCCTGACGGCCCCGGACGGATTGAAAGGCGCGGAAATAGATCTGCGCGGTGAGAGTGGACCCACCGTCCTCGGTACCGACAACGTCATGATGGCCGCGACGCTCGCGGAGGGGATCACTATCATCAACTCCGCCGCCGCGGAGCCGGAAGTCCTCGACCTCGCCAATTTTCTCAACGCCATGGGTGCGAAGATCACGGGAGCGGGCACTCGCCGCATCGTCATCGAGGGTGTGAAGGAGCTTACAGGAGTCGAGCACACCGTCATCCCGGACCGTATTGAGGCGGGCACTTTCATGGCAGCCGCTGCGCTGGCCGGCGAGGGCGTGACCCTGAACCGAGTTAACCGAGAGCACCTCAAGTCGATCACTGCGGCGATTGTGAAATCCGGACACAAAGTCGAGTTCAACGAAGCGGGCGATTCCTGTTTTATCGAGCGCGGAGAGACCCTGCAGGGGGTCGATCTGAACACCGCCCCGTATCCCGGCTATCCCACCGACATGCAGGCGCAGATGACTGGGCTGCTCGCCACCACGCCGGGCATCAGCGTGATCAAGGACAGCATTTTCCCGCAGCGCTTCATGCACTGCGCCGAGCTGAAACGGATGGGCGCGGACATCAAAATGGATCAAGGTACCGCCATCGTCCGGGGTGTCGCACAACTTTCTGCCGCACCTGTCATGGCCTCGGACCTGCGTGCGTCGGCCGCGCTCGTGCTCGCTGCGCTGCGCGCGAAAGGAACCACGGAGATTTCCCGCGTCTATCACATCGACCGCGGCTACGAGCACATCGATGAGAAACTCCTCACCCTCGGCGCAAACGTCGAGCGCGTGCGAGTGTAAATAGGAAGCGGCTTTTCAAGCCGCTGTCTTGCGGATGGCTTTTTCAAGCGGCTGCGAGACGGGATTGTGAGCGCAAGGAAGCGGCTTGAAAAGCCGCGCTCCCTATCAGCGCAACCTCGGGTTCAGGGCGATCTGTGCGAGATCGGCGAGCAGGTTGGCTCCGACGATGAGGAAGCCGTAGAACAGGACGAGTCCCTGGATCAGGAAAAACTCGCGGTCGGTAGCGGCGTTGACGAAATGCTGGCCCATGCCGGGGATTTGGAAGATCGTTTCGATCACAAAAGAGCCGGAGATCATGCCGGCAAAGGCGGGGCCGATGAAAGCGACGGCGGGGATCAGTCCTCCGCGGAGGGCATGGCGGATGATGATCTTCTGGCCGGGGACACCCTTTGCCTTCGCGGTGCGGATGTAATCCTGGCTGAGGACGTCGAGCATGCCGCCGCGTGCAAGCCTTGCTAGGTAGGCGGCGTTGATCAGGCCGAGGGTGATGGCGGGAAGGATCCAGTCCGTCGGGGAGGACCATCCGCCGACGTTGAGCGACTGCAGTTTCAGGCCGGCGAAAACCGCAAGCAAGGGGCCGATGACGAAGCTCGGCAGGCAGATGCCGACCATGGCGAAGGCGAGGCAGGCGAAATCGGTCGGTGAGTTTTTCTTCACCGCTGCGACAACCCCCGCAGGTATGCCGACGAGAAGGGCGATGCCCATCGAGGCCAGGCCGAGAGCCATGGAAACGGGAAAGGAGTCGCCGATGACTTCCGATACTTTCACCCCGTCCTTGCGGATCAGATCGCCGAGATCCTGGTGGACGACGAGGTTCTTGATATAGCGCCCGTATTGGACCGGCAGGGGCTTGTCCATGCCGGTGTAGGCTTTTATGCGCTCGAGGATGTGGGCGGGGATGGCCTTTTCCTCGGTGTAAGGGCTGCCCGGCATCATCCGGACGAGAAAGAAGGTGAGCGTGACCAGCACGAACAGCGTGAGCAGGCCTTGGAGGAATCGGGAGGCGAGGAGTTTCAGCATGGCCTTATTTTCGTTCTGGTTCCTGGGGAACGAGGCGGATTGAGTTATAGGGGTTGCCGGCGAGGAGCAGCGGATACCAGCCCTGCACGGACGGATGGACCAGGTAGTTTCTTCCCCTCCATCCGATCGGCGCGATGGGAGCTTCCTTCAAGAGGATTGCTTCTGCGGCTCTAAGGAATTCATAGCGTTCAGCGGGATCCGTGACCTTGAACGACTTCTCCAGTTCCGCGACAAATTCCGGATTGTCCCAGCCGGTGTTGTTGTTGCCGTTTCCGGGTGACCAGATCTCAAGGAAGGTGAGAGGATCGATGAAGTCCCCGATCCAACCGGCGCCGGCAATGTCGTAATCGAGTGTCTGGATTGCGAGGAGGTAGGCGGTCCACTCCTTGTTCTCGATCTCCACCTCGACACCGAGATGTTCGCGCCACATCGCCTGAATGGCGGTCGCCATGGTTGCCGCCGTTTCCTTGGATGCGATGAGAAGCTTCAGCCTGGGAAAACCTTTTCCCCCGGGGAAGCCGGCCTCCGCGATAAGTTTTTTCGCCTGCTCCGGATCGAAAGCCGCGCCGTGGGGTGGGTCGTAATCGCCCATCGGCGGGGTGATGCCGTAGGCCGGAGTGGATCCCCGGAAAACGTTGTCACACAGGGCTTTTCGGTCGATCGCCATACTCAGGGCGCGTCGGACGAGAATGTTGTCGAGTGGTTTGCGGGTTGTGTTAAAACGGTAGAAGTCCGTACCCAGATAACGCTCCTGCCGCAGCACGGAAGGGTTGTGCTTTTTCATGTAGTCCACGATCTCCGGCGCCACGGAATCGGACACGTGGAGTTGGCCGTCGCGGAACATACGCGACTCGGTGAAGGTATTAGAGATTGGGAGGAAACGGATGCCGTTGAGGGTGACGTTTTTCGCATCCCAGTAATGTGGGTTGCGCTCGACCTCGATATGATCGTTGCGGCGAAAGGATTTGATGCGGAACGGGCCGTTGCCCACCAGGTTCTCCGGTTTTGACCAGTCGTTGCCGCGTTGGGCAATGCTGCCGTATTCCAGCACCTTGTGTTTCGGTACCGGATTCCAAGTGTAGTGCTTGAGTATCTCTTTGAAGAAAGGCGTGGGGCCGCGGAGTGTGATGGTGAAGGTTTGGGGATCGACCACGTTGATGCCGACGCTAGAGAAGTCCTTCGCCTCACCCTTGTTGAACGCCTCCGCGCCTTCGATGAAATAGAGCATTTCTGCATACTTCGCTCCGAGTTCCGGAGTGAGCAGGCGCTGGTATGAGAACGCGAAATCCTCGGCGGTGACCTGCCTTCCGTCGGACCATTTCGCATCCGGCCTGAGCTTTGCGGTCCAGACGGTGGATGTCTCATCCGGCGTCACCTCGAAGGCCACTCCGCTCGGTGCGGCGAGATCATCGCTGGGGTGGAAAACCACCAGTCCTTCGAACAGAGCGCGGTTGATGTTGCTTTCGAGAACCCCCGAGGTCACCTGGGGATCGAAGCTCTTCGGATCGTTGGTGTTGCCGAGGAGGAGGATGCCTTCACGGGTTGCCCTGTCGACCTGGCTCTCCTGTTGGCATGAGAACAAGCAGAGGCAGAGGGCGGTTGTCGTGAGCAGGCGGATCATCACTGGCGGACAATGTCACAAATGCCTGTATGTGGCAGGGGAAATTTCACCAAAGGTATTTCACTCCGATGATCGCGTTGAGACCCGGTTCGTTCTGGCCGGATCCATGGTAGCGGTAGTCGTCGTCGAGCAGGTTTTCGATGGCGGCCGTGAGTTCCAGATTCTGCATAGGGCTCCAGCCAGCGCGTAGGGATGCTACTGCGTATGCGGGGGTTCCGCCTGTCGGAATGCGTTGTGTGTCGGTGCGGTCACTGCGGCTAAGGTGATCGGCCTCGGCGGATGCGAGTATGCGAGCTTCGATCCACAATGGCTCCGAAGGATGATGCCAGCGCAGGGCGACGGAACCGCTTAGCGGAAGGAGGCGGGAGAAGTATTCCTCGGTCTCCGGGCCACCGAGGAATGCCGGGGTCTGCATGCGGCCATCCTGCCATGAGGCGAAACCGGAAAGCGTCCACTGCGGGCTGATGTTCCAATAGCCTTCCAGCTCGATACCGTAGATATATCCGTCGCTGCCGTTGGTGGTGATCTCAGCTCCCGAGCCGGTGACGAGCGGGACTTCGGTGATGATGTCGGAGACGTCGGTGTAGAAAATGGCGGCGCTCATTCCGTAGTTTTCCGTGTCGTTGCGGATACCCAGCTCGTAGGTCACGAATTCCTCCGGCTCGACATTGAGCGAGCCGAACGTGGGAGTGCCCGAGCGTGTGGTTAGGTTTCCGGAAAGGTCATTCAGGTTCGGGGCGCGGAATGCCTGAGAGATCCCGCCGAAGGCGAGCCAGCAATCGTTGATCCGGTAGGTGGCGCGCAGCGAGGCGGAGAAATCGTCCCACGAGCTGTCTGCGGAAATGTCGGTACCTGTCGCCGGGTCGAAGAGTTTTCCGAGTTCGGCGCGTGCATGGGTGTAGCGCAGGCCGGCGGTGAGTTCGAATCTGTCCCCGATCGGGCGGATGTATTGGGCGTAGGTTCCGAAGAGGTCGTAGGAGGAATTGTCGGCCAGTGGACGGCCCGCGGGATCGAAGGCGAAGCCAGCGCCACGATCTCTGAGCGAGTTTGAATCGACAGAGTCGTGGTAGAAATCGAAGCCGTATGTCAGCGAACCACCGGCCAACAGCGATTCCAGCTCAAGGTCGAAGCCGGTGGTTTCGACATCGTAGGACTGGAGGCGGCGGTCGGTGAGGGAGCGGATCTGGAACTCCGCATCCGAGGAGGTCTGGTAGGAAAGGGTTGCGGTGACGCGGCGCACTGGCGCATCCACCCTGTCATTTTCATGGGCGAGGCGGAGGTAGGTGAGCGAGCGCTCCTGGTCGTATTCGCGTGCGATGAATCTGCCCGGCGTGGTGACGTGGCGGCCATGCAACCAGCCGGGGTTGTTCCGTGTCGAGTGCCAGCGCGAGACCTTGTCTTGGTTAAAGTTCTGGTGGGTGAGAGTGAGGGTGGTCTGCGGCGTGATCGCCCAGTCGAGGCGGGCGTCGATCGCTTGCTCGGGGTAGCCAGTGCCGCGCATCAGGCCGACGGCCGAGTCCTCGATGTCGCCGAATTCCTTGGCCGAAATTCCGAGATGGAGGCCGAAGACGCCGCCGATTCCGGTCTGTGTCTCAATCCGCCCGATGTGGCTGCCGCGACCGTTGCTACGGTATTCGTAGTAGGCGGAGCCGTGGCTGAAAACCTTTCCCTCCGGCTCGTCCGCAAAGCCCGAGGATTTCGTGAAGGCGTTGAGTGTTCCTCCCGCCGCATCGGAGCCGTAGAGGACGGAGCCTTGGGATCGGATTAGCTCGAAATGATCCAGGGAGAGGGAATCCAGGGTGTTCCAATACTGGACAGGGCCGCCGCGGAACGTGGAGTTATTGAAGCGGACACCATCGACGAGAAGGAGGTTTTGCCTGCCGGTGAAGCCGCGGATAAATGGCGAGCCGTGGCCGTAGGAGGTTTTCTGGACGAGCACGCCCGGGGTGTAGCGGAGGGCGTCGGGAAGGGTGCGGATCGTGTTTTCCAGGAAATCCTGCGAGGAGAAAGAGGTGGCAGAGTAGGGCGTTTCTTTGAGAGGGCTAAGGCCCCTTGAGGCCGTGACAACCAGCGGATCGAGAAAATCCTGCGCGCCGAGCGGCATCACTGCGAGCGCGATAAGCGCGACTTCTTTCTTCATGGGATGAAAGGATCGGAGCGGCCGCCGGCGGCTCTGAATCGCTGATTCAGGTGCTCTCGCTGTATTTGAGCAATGTTTTGTAATCCCCGGTCAGCGGTTTGCCGACGGTGAGGAATTGCTCGTACATCTTCGCCAGGGCGCCGGCCTCTATGAGGCGGGTGTAGCCCGGGGAGTTCTTGTTCTCATCTTCGGTGCCCCAGTTGCGGATCGCTGTCTGGACTTCTTCGTCCTTGAAATAGATGCCGAGCGCATTCAACGCGGCCTGCTGGGTGATTTGCTCGGATGCCCCTGAGTCTGCGGTGACCGCCACGCCGTATGCTATGAGTGCTTCCCTGCCACGGTCGAGGTTATCGAGCGCAAGCCCCTTGCAGTAGGCGACCTGTGCGCGCTGGTCGCCCGGAAGGATCTCGTTGTCCCGCTCGCTGGCGATGATGACGAGCCGATCCCAGCTCTTGGTGCGGACGGCGTCCCACATGACGTAGAGATCGAGTTGGCGGAGCTGGTAGTCGCGGGAGAGAGGCTCCTTGATGAAGCTCTGGAGCGCGGTGGCCAAGCCTTCGTAGTCGCCCAGCTTGCGCATGCATTCCAGCTCGTAGTAGGCGGAGAGCGTGTGATAGTTGTCCTTGAGCTTGGCGATGGGCTCCGAAGCCGCCTTGACCTCCGCGAACTTCTCTTGGGCTTCCTTGTATTTGCGGCCTTCGAAGAGATCGATGGCAGCGGAGAATTCGGGAGGGTCCATCAGGTAGATCGTCGCGAAATCAGTGACCTTTGCGTCTTTGAAGCCCGCGGCGACCTTGGCCATTTTGTAGCGGATGGCGGTTTTGGTGCCGGCAATGATCCAGGCGCGGAAATACTCACCGTCGGGTTTTGATAGCAGCGCCTCTGCTTGGAATTTCTGCGCGAGCGCGGAAAGGGAGAGGGCGGGGACGAGGAGGATGGATAGGAATTTTTTCATGGGTAATTCGGGAAGGTTGTTATGGTAATTCGGGGGTCCGGTTTACTAGCGGTTTTCCTTTTCTTTCTTGAGCTGTTCCATCGACTTCACGTTGGGGTTGGCCACGTATTGGTCGGTGAGTTTCTGAATCTTTTCGAACATTTGGAGTTCCTCGGGTGTGAGCTTATCTTTGAACCTGCTGACTACCTCAATGTAGCGGTAGCCTGTAGCGTAAGCGCCCTGGCGATCCGACTGCACCCCCGGCTTTTCCGATATCTTGTTCCGCTGGAAGGAGAGCTTCATAATTGCCTCCACGGCGGGGGCGGACACTCTCACGAGACCAGTGTGCGCACCCATTACCTTGACATACATCGAGATGGCATCATCGATCATTTTGCGCTTCTCGAAGGACTGGGCGAGCATCAGGCCGACGTCCGCGGAGTATTTCGAGAAGCCGAGGGATTTGCCCTCCTCGCGGTTGAGATATTCGTTGGCGCGCACTGCGGCTTCCGCGTAGTCGCCCTTGGCCATCAGGATCTGGACGATGCGGTAGAGTGCGAACTCGCGCTCACCCTTTTCCTGGGAATCGGCGAAGATGCGTTCGAAATCGCCGACCGCCTTTTCAAGGTCGGTGGGCAGCTTGGATTGCCCGTAGACATCGGCGCGCCCGATGAGGGCCGCGAAGCGGTATGACTGATCCTGGCGGGAAAGCGCTTCGTCGTAGTAGGGAAGCGCCTCGCGGGGTGCGGAGGTATTGGCTCGCAGGTAGTCGCCGAGCTTGACCAGGATGTAGTTGGAAAGATCCTTGAGGTCGAAATCGGCCTTGAGGTTCTGGAACAGCACCTGGACCATCGCCTTGGCGGGACGCTGCTTGGCTTCGTTTTCCTTGTCCTTGGCGATCTCTTCGAAGACGCCGATGATCGCGATGCGCAGGAGCGCACGTGCGGCCTTGTCGGTGGTGCGGACACCTGGGAAGTTGTAGTAGTGCTCCTTGAGTTCTTGCGGAGTGCGCTTCTCCAGATAGACTTCGGTGTAGGAGTTGATCGCCGCCTCAAGGCCGGCGGCCTCGGTGAGCTTGGCCATGGTGGAGATGACTTCCTGCAGGCGCTCGAGGGCTTCCTCTCCCCTGTCGACAGACTGCATGGCTTTTACCTGAGCCACGGCGACCTGCGCGCGATATGGGGAGCCGAGGGCATATTCCTTCCAATATTTGTCGGCATACGGAATCGCATCCTTGAGGCGCGGGTTGGGATCCTCGTTTTTCTTCTGCTCGCCGAGCATTGCGGTCAGATAGTAGAGCGCTTCGCCGGCGACACCGTCGTTGCGGCGGATCTCAGCGATTTCAAGCGCCTTGAGGTATGCGGGTTCGGCCTCGTCGTTCTGGTTGAGTGCCTGGTGGACGTTGCCTTTGAGGTTGAAGGCCTGATCCGTGACAGGAGAGTCCACGAATTCATTGAGGATGCGGTCGATTTTTTCCATCGCGCCCTCGTTCTCTTCCTCGGCGTAGTGGGAGTTCGCGCGGTCGTAGAGTGCCAGCGGGATGTAGGCCTGATCGCTGCTGTCCTTGTATTTGGTGAGGAACGCGTCGAGCAGTCTTGCTGCCTTGGTCCAGTATTGGAGGCGGGAAACGTTCGATGCCTGGAAGTAGTCGGCGGACATCGCGAAGAGGCTCTCCGGATATTTCTCAACATGCTGGTCGAGCAGCGGCGCGGCCTTGTCGTACTGGCCGGTGTAGAAATAGGAGCCGCCGAGGACGAAGAGTGCGAGGTCGTGCTCCGGGGTGCCCTCCGTAGCCTTCTTGTTGGTAATGATGTCACCGGCGATCTCGATGCAGGTCAGGTATTTCCCGTCGAAGAAGAGTGAGGAGAGCATCAGCTTCTGGACATCCGGCTTGTGCTTGGACTCCGGGAATTCCTTGAGGAAAATCTCGCCGTATTTCTGAGTGGCCGAGAGGGCGCTGATGACCGACGAGGTGCGGACGAGGTGGAACAGGTTGTCCTCGCGCTTTTCCGCCTTGGGAAAAAACTTCTCGAGTTGCAGGTATGCCCCGAACGCTCCGTGGATATTGTTGTTGGATTCGTGGATGTAGGCGATGGCGGCGAGCTTGATCATCTCGACGGCCTTGTTGCCGCGCTGCTCGGATTCGAGGAGCTTGAGCTCCTCCTCGAGCCTGGTCTTGTCGAGGCGTGTGCTGCCATCGGCGATCCGGGCGAGATTTCCCATGTCGGTGATGCGGCTGCGGAGGTCGTTGATGGCGACCTGCGTGGAAGGTACGAATTGATAGAGGATGAGCGCGGTCTTGGTCATGTCCGCGCCGACCGCGTCGCCGGCGAGCATCATGAAGATTTTGGAGAAACGCTGCATGGCATACGGCGCGATCACCAGGGCGCCGCGGTTCTTAGCGATGAAATCCAGCATAATTTGCTCGTTCTCCTCTGCGATCGCGGCGGTGACCATGGCCTGGAAGGCGGAGACGATTGCCGCGTCGGGGGTGGGGAAGGTTTGCTTGTTCTTGATCGCGATCTCAAGGTGCTCGTTGCCCTCGGGGAGTTTTCCGATGCGGTAGTGGCAGATTGCCATGTTGATGTGGAAGGCGCCCGGCGGATATTTGTCGCGCGCCTTGTCGCGCTCTTGGAGGAACTTCTTCCACTGGGTGATCGCTAGCTCGTATTGCTCCGCGCCCATCGCGGCCTCGCCCCATTTAAGCAGAGCCATCTTGTTGAAGATGTTGCCGCCGCCGGCCTTCTTCTCGTTGGGGTAGTCCTTGTAGCAGGACTCGAAGGACTCCATCGCCTCGGAGAATTTTTTGAGCTTCAGCTCGCAAACGCCCTTGCGGTAGACGATGACACCGAAGCGGGGGCCGTAGAGCTGCATCGCCATCCTTGGGGTTTGCCCAAGGCTCACGGCCTTGGAGTTAAAGGCCAGAGCCTCCGGCCATTTGCCGTTCTTCATCGCCAACAAGGCCTTGTCCACGAGTTCCGGGAGTGTGGCTCCGTCCTGTGCGGAGAGGGGCAGCGAAGTGGCAATGAAGGCGAGTGTGAGGAGGATTTTTTTCATTTCTTAAAGAGGGCGGGTTTCTGTTTCTGCAAGGAACTGCAGACGGGGGTGTTTTTCACAAAAAAATACGCCGTCGGGTGGTTCCTGCAAGATGGAACGTCCGACGACGCAAAATTTTTAGGGATTTTTGAAAGATTTCAGGCTCACTCGACGAGGTCGGTGAATGTGACTGAGGTGATTTTGGCTCCTGCAAGTGCATTGAGGACATCGATCACGCGCTGCTGTTTTGCGCCGGGATCGACATAAACTTGGACGAGGGGCTTGCTATCGGCGCTGCGGGCGGCGGCGGCGTAGAGGTCAAGCTGGCTGTCGAGCAGCGGCACATTGCGGTCGCCGGCATTGGAATCGAGCTGCTGCTGGCCGGCACCGACACCGGAGTAGATGGTGCCTGCGGCATCGACGCGGATGAACATTGGCTCGATTTTCGGCTGCTCCGTGCTCGGTGCCGCGGCGGGGAGCGACATGCCCAGATCCGTCTCGCGGGGGATGATGGTGGAGGTAACGAGGAAGTAGATGAGGAGCAGGAAGCAGACGTCGATAAGGGACGAGATGTCCAGATCCGGATCGGCTTCCTCTTCGGCTTTAGATTTTTTGTGGCGGGCCATGGAAGGGGTTTTGGTTTCGGGGGCGGACTATTTTTTCTCCTTACGAAGGCCCTTGTGGGTCTGGTAGACGGCGAAGATGACCTGATCGACCCCGGCTTGGGCTGCCGCCCTGATGGCGGTGCGGGAGAACTTGAACACCGCATCTTGGTCGCCGCGAAGGTGGAGCTTGGGCTCGATGCCGAGGGCTTCGTATTTCTCTTTTTCTATTTTTACGAGATCGAAGATGTCCTTGTCATCGGCAAGGACGACGTTGAAATTCTCCGCCGTGTATGTGCCGTCCTCGCGGACGTTGATGACGATGCGACCGCGGCCGTCCTCCTGGCGCTTCGAGTTTTTCGCGACCGGGGGGAGCACATCCGGGTCGGTCTGGACGATGATTGCGGTGGCGTTGACGATGAAGAAGATGAGCAGCAGGAAGACCATGTCGATCATCGGCGACATGTCGACTTTCGCTTCGTCGTCGTCGCCCGAGGTGGACCGCCTGAGTTTTTTTGATGCCATGGGGATTATTCAGGTTCGCGGGGCTGCGGGTGCAGTGATGCACCCGTTCCCGGTTTGGCTCAAGCGATGCCTTCAGGGATTTTTGCGTAAAGCGTGTCCGCGTTGACGGTTGCGACCGCAGCGTTGAGTAGCTCCTCGGCGACGTGTGAGGACTCTGCGACGAGCGAGTTGTATTTATTCTTCAGGACGAAGTAGCAGATGATACATGGGATCGCGTTGAAGAGGCCCCAGAGGGTGGTGAGGAGGGCGACGGAGATGTCGCCGGCGAGGGCGGAGGGGTCTGCTGCACCAGCGGTCTTCAGTGTTCCGAAAGCGCTGACCATACCGATGACCGTTCCGGTCAGTCCGAGCATTGGGGAGGCTTGGGCGATGAGCGAGATGTAGTTGATCCACTGCATGCTCTTGCGGGATTCGTTGTTGGTGAAATCCGCAATCGCGTCCTCGACCTGGTCGCGGCCGAGTGTTTCCGGCTGGGTGGCGTCGATGTTCGGGAAGGAGTAGGCGACCATGCGTCCGAGGTAGGAGGGATGGGATGCGGCAAGCTCGATGGCGGAGCGGACGCGGCAATTGGACATGTGCTCCATGAGGGCTGTCTGGAGATCGGCGGGGCAGAACTTCGATTTCGTCAGGGACATGAAGTTGTAGACGGCGAGGGCAACGAAGCCGATCACCGCGACGCCGATGAGAATCATGGTGTAACCGCCGTCGAAGATCCAGCGGTCGAGCAGAGTGTCCTGTTCGACGGGCGCGGAGCCTTGGGCGAAAAGTTGCGGTGCGGCCAGCAGGCTGGCGGTTACGATGGCGGACGCTGTGAAGCGGGGGCGGGAAACGGAGTTTTGGATCATGGGGTTCTTGAATTTGCTCAATGTGCTGCGCGGCAGTTTGTGAATTAAAGAGGTGCGGGCAAGGAAGATTTTGGAAAATTAGAAAGAAGTTTGTGATGACGGCCGTGGTGCGCGAGGGGCGACATACGGTTTCAACGCGCGATCAAGGGTTTTTCTTTGGCCTAAAATGGGGGTGTGTTGACAAAAAACGACCGCCTGCGGAATACCGGAGGCGGTCGGGATGATGGGGAAGAAGCCGGTCAAAGACACGGCTTTCCGGGAGGTTCTCCTTTATTTGCCGAAGATGCTCTGGCCGGTGGAGCGGAGTTCGTCGCAGGCCTGCTTCATGCGGTCGCAGAGACCTTGCTCACCAGCTTTGAGGTAGGAGCGCGGGTCGTAGTTCTTCTTGTTGCCGACTTCGCCGTCGATTTTCAGCACGCCTTCGATGTTCGAGCAGATGTGGGTGACGACGGGGCGGGTGAAGGCGTATTGGGTATCGGTGTCGATGTTCATCTTGATGACACCGTAGTCGAGTGTTTCCTGAAGGTCCTCGGAGGAGGTGCCGGAGCCGCCGTGGAAGACGAGATCCATTTCCGCGCCTGCGCCGTGCTTGTCCATGACTGCTTTCTGGCCGTCCTTGAGGATGGTTGGCTTGAGCTTCACCGAGCCGGGCTTGTAGGCGCCGTGCACGTTTCCGAAGGTGGCTGCGAAGATGAAGCGTCCAATTGGCTGGAGCGTTTCGTAGACTTCCACCATGTCCTCGGGGGTGGTGTAGAGTTTCTCGATTGGGAGGCCGGAGGTGTCGTGGCCGTCCTCTTCGCCGCCGACGCAGCCTGCCTCGACTTCGAGGATGATGCCGAGCTCCGCGCATTCCTTGAGGAGCTCTTTGGAGATCTTGAGGTTTTCATCGAGCTCAACGACCGAGCCGTCGAACATGTGGGATTGGAAAAGCGGGCCTTTGCCGGCTGCGATGCGCTCGCGGGAGGCTTGCAGGAGGGGCTTGAGGAAGCCATCGACCTTGGCCGGGTGGCAGTGATCCGTGTGGAGGGCGATGAGCACGTCGTGCTTTTCCGCGAGCATGTGGCAGGCCTCGGCAAGGACGATGGCGCCGAAGGCCGCGTCTTTCACGGAGGTGCCGGAAGCGAACTCGCCGCCACCGGTGGAAACCTGGATGATCCCGTCGGATTTGGATTCGGAAAAGGCTTTGAGGGCGCCGTTGATCGTGGTGAGTGAGGTCACGTTGATCGCCGGGTAGGCGTAACCGCCTTTCTGGGCGGAATCGAGCATGGCTGCGTATTGTTCTGGTGTGGCGATAGGCATAACGACGGCTGCGTAACGGATTGCGTGCCGGGGTGCAAGGCTGTTTCCTGAGTGTGGGCGCGCTGGGTGGGTGAAGAATTTCCACCGCAGAGGTGCGGAGACCACAGAGCGGCGCGGAGAAGATAGCCTTGCCGGGGCTTGGATTTCGGATTTTGAAATTTCCTAATGCTTGCCTTGCGATCGCAAGTCAGCTAAATACTGCCGCCTCACACCGGATGTGGGTCCCGTGGTCCAATGGATAGGACGGTGGCCTCCGAAGCCGTAGGTGGTGGTTCGATTCCACCCGGGACCACTTGGGTGTGATGGGAGCCGACTTCAGTCAGCGCTCCAGAATCGTGTTGATCTCTTTCCGCACCTGCGCGGCGATCTTGAATTCGTAGGCACCGAGATCCGGGGCATCGGGATCGATGCGGAAAAGGGTGTCTTGTGGCACCCAGTGCTTTTCCGATGAAATGGGGATGGGGAGCGTGGCGCAGAGAGCGATGATGCTCATTGCGTAAGCCATCGGCAGGGCTGCGGCTGCGGTGGTGCGGACGATACGTTGCTGAGGCTTTCCGATGATACCTTGGATCGTGTTGAGAAAAACATTCCCGACCCACAGCAGCGGGACGGCGGAGAGTCCGATCAGAGCCGGGTGCGAGAGGCCGAAGCGGACAAGCAGCGGCAGGGCGGCGAGCGACCAGAGTAGGATCGCGGAAAGGACGATACTGGAGATTCTCCCGCCTCCCGAGCCTAACCCGAATGGGGCGAGCCGCTTGGAAAGCCGCCAGCGCAACAGCAGCGCCGGAGCCAGCAGCAGGTTCATCGCAATGGCGAGCAGGTGGATGCCGGGGAAGAGAAAGAGGAAATGCTTGAGACCGTATTCCCTCCCGCCGAGCGGGGTCAGGCGGTTGATGGCGAGAAAGACCGCGATCGGGAGCGCGATGCCGCAGAGGAAAACCCACACCCAGTCAACCGGCCGGAGCAAGCACGCCAGCCGTTTCGCAGGGATGCGGACGGTGCGCGGGGAGAGGAAACGGAACAGGAAAACCGGAAGACAACCGATGAGAAGGATCAGCGCGACGGATGTGATCCCGAGCCGGGTGGCGATGTCATGCTCGGCAAGGCGCATTGGCTTGAGATCGGATTCGCTGATCGGCGGCGGGGAGAAGACCTGTCCGCGCACCACGGGCAGGGTTGTGCCCGCGATCACCGCGGCGCGCTCTTCCGTAACCGGATCCGTATCTTTCTTTCTCCGGATCTCGCGACCATCCTTCATTGTCTGGAACGCGTCCCTCTGCCTGCGGTATATTTCCGCCATTTCCGCGAGGCCGAGACGATCCGCAGCTCCATGGAAATTGACCGCTGTAGCGGATCCAATGACTGTGTAGACCAATTCGCCGACAAGGCTTGTATCCTTGTTGCGGGCAAGTTGGGACATGAACGCCTCCCGCTGCTGCACGAGGACCGGAAAATCCTCTTTCCGATCCGTTTTGGAAAGTTCATCGGCTTGGGCGTCCATCAGATCGGCGACAAGCCGGAGGCTGATGATACCCGATGCAGGCGAATATACATGAACCAGAGAATGCATGAACTCCGCCATCGTCTCATCCGGCAGGATACCGCTCCGCTCAGCCATCATGGTGCTGGAGTAAGTCCGGAACTCCGGCAGCTCCGCCGCTTTCGCGATCAGGGCAAATGCCTCATCGAACGCCGCCTGGTCGGTGATGGAGAATTCCTGTTCTCTGAAGGCAGGGGCGAGCTGCCCCCCAGGAATGATACGGGGTTTGTTGGGGCTGGAGCCGAATCTTACCTTATCGAAGGAGTGTTTCCCAACCTGCGATGCTGCAAAGTAGAGGAAGAAGGCATTTTCCGGGGCGATGCGGGCGACGGTTTCGAAATAATCCGGAGGGAGAGCCTCGTTCTCAGAAGCGTAAGCCCCAACATACTCGGCGTAGTAGGCGGGATTATCCGGATCATAAAGATGCAGGAGCCGCCTTTGCTCAAGGTTATCCAATGCCGGATCTCCGAGCAGCAATAGCTCACGATCCGTTAGGTCTGAGGGACGCGGAGGCGGCTCAGGAAGATCAAAAAGAGATGCGTGAGATACGCTGTCCACCAAGCGGATTTCCGGAGCGTGCGAGTAGATCGCCAGCGCCAATGCGATGCCCGCCACCGACCACAGCGTTACCTTCCAGATGGCTGCCCGCCTTTTCTCGCCGCCCGCCTCAAGCCCGGCCAATGCGGCAGCCACACCAGGATGATCCGGCTCGAAGGTTTCTTCCAGCATCGCCTTTGCCGCGAGTTGCTGTTCCGCGTTGTCTGTGAGGGGCTTTACTGCGGCTTCGATGAGGGGATGGGACTTCGGGAGCACGGTGGTTTCTAGCGGATGAGGAAAGGAACAGCGATTTCGAAATCGCGACCTGCGCGGCGAATATTTCTCGGGGTTTTATGGGAGAGGGGTGCCCGATGGAAAGGTTGAGGGCGGGACGCCCTTTTCACGGCCTGCGGCGGGCCGCCGCAGCTACGCTCCGGTTGCGGGTCCTTTCGGCATCGGTTAGCCTTGTGGATGGTTTTGAGTATCGCTGTTCTTTGGCTTGGGATTGTCTGTGCCTGCGGGGCGGAGACGGTGACGAGGGACGGTGTCCGGTATTTCGTCTGGAAGGCGAAGCCGGAAAAGGTGCGGGTGGTTTGGAAGGATGCGGATGGGAAACCGATGCGGGATTTCCCTACGGCGAAGGCGTTTCTGGAGAGGAAGGGCGAGAAGCCGGTGATGCTGATGAACGGGGGGATCTTTGAGCCGGGAGGAATTCCAAGTGGGCTGCTGGTGCAGGATGGCAAGCAGTTGCATGCGGTGAACCGCAGGGACGGTAAGGGGAATTTCTTCCTGAGGCCGAACGGAATTTTCCTGATCAGCGACAAGGGTGCTCGGGTGATGGAGACGGGGAAATGGCCGCCGGTGGGGGAGAAGGTGACTTACGCGGTGCAGTCGGGGCCGCTGCTGTTGGAGAACGGCAAGGTGCATCCGGCGTTCAACCAGGGCTCGAAGTCACGGCTGCTGCGCAACGGGGTGGGCGTTGCGGAGGATGGGACGGTGGTTTTTGCGATCTCGGATGCGAAGGGGGAGAGGTATCCGAACTTGTTTGGATTTGCGGATTTGTTCCGGAGTCTCGGGTGCAGGAATGCGCTGTTTCTGGATGGGGATATCAGTCAGATGAGATTTGGGAAAAGAGTTGAGGAGAGGAGCAACCGGTTTGGGTCGTTGATAGCGGTGGTGGGAGAAGTGAGTGATCAGTGATCAGTGGGAGACTGGTGCTACTCCAGGGCATCTACATTTGGGAAAACATTACGAGAGAAAGATGATTTTAACCGCAGATGGACGGGATGCACGCAGATGAAAGAAGGGATTTCGCAAATTTAGGTTCGAAGCTTTCGAAAACGAACACAGCCAGCAATCAATCCCATTTTCATCGTCCCGGATCTGCGTCAATCCCGTCCATTTGACGAAATAATTTCGTTTCCAGTTCGTCTATGTCCGCTGCGCTCCCGTTGCGGTTTGATATCTTCAAATGTAGATGCCCTGGGTGCTACTCGAAGGTGTATTGCTTTTCTTTGACCGTGGCGTTGGGCGGGATCTTGTTTTTCTCGAAGAGGTCGTAGCCGGTTTTGAGGTTTTGCCAGAAGGGCAACCATTCGCTTTCAGCGGCCGCCGCCATGCGTGCCTCCGTCATCCGGAAGGGGAAGATATGGACGCGGAAGAAGGGCTGGCCGCTGTTGTGGGCGGCGTCTGCGGTGGTGTAGATTTCCTCGATTTTCGCATCCGTCATGGCGAGGCAGCCGATGGAGACGTAGGAGCCGTGGACCATGATGAAGGAGCCGGTGCGGCCGTTGGCTTTGTCGAATTTGTTGGGGAAACCGATGTTGAAAGCGAGGTGGTAGCGGCTGTTCGGGTGCATCGCGGAGGGCGGAACGAAGTAGAAACCCTCCGGCACCTGGCCGTCGCCCTCGGCGAGCTTGGGGCCGAGGCTGCCGCTGGCGGCGGCGATGGGATAGGAGCGGAAGAGTTCGAATTTCTCAGTCTTCTCGTTCTTTACGAAAAGCTCGAGAATGCGCTCTTCCTTAAAAGCTCGGATGAAGACGGGAGAGCCGAGTTTTAGTTTTTTTTCCGCAAGAGCGGTTTTCATGTCGGGCGCGATGCGTTGCTTCACATCCCTTTCCCTCGCTTGGCCTTTGGCCTTGTCACCGCAGGACGGGAGAAGGGCTAGGAGGAAGAGGCAAGGGATGAGTTTCATTGTTACCAGCTGTCAACGGGTCACGCCGCGCTGGGAGTTTTCGAGGAAATGGATGAGGTGCTCGACGTTGGCGTTCGATGCGGCGGCGGTGGCTTTCAGGGAGCTGAGGCCGTTGGCGAGGGAGATGTCCTTTTTCAAGAACAGGCGCTTGTAGGCGGATTTCAGATCGCGGATGTCGGTTTCGGTGAAGCCGCGGCGCTGGAGACCGACGAGGTTGAGGCCGCGAGTGGCGGCGGGATTGCCATCGATGATCATGAAGGGCGGGATGTCCTGAACGATTTTCGAAAGTCCGCCGACGATGGAGTGTTTGCCGATTCGGCAGAACTGGTGAGCCGCGGCGAGGCCGGAGACGATTGCGTAGTCGCCGACGGTGACGTGGCCGGCGAGGCTGCCGTTGTTTGAGAGGATGATGTGGTCGCCGAGCTGGCAGTCGTGGGCGACGTGGGAGTAGCAGAGGAAGAGGTTGTGCGAGCCGATGCGGGTGGGCAGTTCCTCATGGGTTCCACGGTGGATCGTGGTGTTTTCGCGGAAGACGTTGTGGTCGCCGACCTCGAGGGCGGTGGGCTCGCCGATGTATTTCAGATCCTGGGTTTTCCCGCCGACTAAGGCGAAGGGAAAGAACTCGTTGGCTTTGCCGAAGGTGGAGGAGCCTTCCAGGACGACGTGGGAGTGGAGCACACAGTCGTCGCCGAGTGTCACGTTTGCGCCGATGACGCAGTAGGGGCCGACGCGGACGTTCCTGCCGAGTTCGGCTTTGGGGGAAATGATGGCGGTTGGGTGGATCACTTGCCGAGTCTCGGATAGTCGGGCGCGGGGTGACGAGCCAAATTTGTCAGATGGAAGCCGGGATGGGCGATATGAAGTAGCGATCCACGGATTTAAGATCAGCGCTCCGTAGGAAGAACCGTGGTGAGCGCCGGCTGGAGGGCGGGCTTTTTCTCGGCGATCGCCGGGGCTTCCTGCCGGGACGTGGCTGAAATCGGGGCGAGTGGCATTCCTTCCATGTTCTGCGGCTGCACGAGGCTGAGGATGGTGAGTGCCATGATGCCGCAGGTCATGACTCCTGACATGCCGAAGAGCCACCAGCGGTGTGCGCCCTCGTAGGGTGTGCCGATACCGGGTTCCGGGCTTTTGCACAGGCTTGGGGATCCAGGCAGCCGGCCTGCGGCGGGAGAAATATGGGACACATCCGTCATTTTACGGAAAGGCGCTGCGACCGGCAGCGCCCAGCCGGCATAGTCGTCCCCGCTTGAGGAAAGAACCATCCCCTCCGGCTTCACATACGTCCGGTCGTAGCTGCCGCGGGCGATGACCTCAGAGACCACTTGCTCGTCGATGAACCCTTGGTTGTCGATCCGGTTGAAGTTCCGGCTTTTATCCCGGGTTTCGGAGGGTAATGGGGGAAGGGTGTCCATGGGGTGGAAGATCTACTTGTTTGCTGCTCAGATTAAAATTACGGAAACATCAATTATTAATTTGCTTTAAATAAAATCTCAACATCATTTACGCGGGGTTGCAATCCCGAGACGGCTGAGGCAAGTTGTCGTGATAAATGCCCGACGAGCAAGACCCCAGCCAAAACCTCGCCATCCGGTGCCCGCAGTGTCGGCAGCGTTTCTCGGTGGGTGAGAACCTGATGGATCGGATGGTCGAGTGCGGCGCGTGCGACACCCGTTTCCGCATCAGCGACGACGTCATTCTTCGCTCGAAGAAATTTTATCCCGGCGAACGCGCCGCCGTAGATCTGAATCGCTTCCAGCGTGTGCCCCTTTCCGCAGCGGCTCCCGAGGGGCTGCAGACGATGCGTTATGCAGAGTTCAGTCACCCCGAACAGCTGGAGCCCGCGTCGCCACAACGGATCATGGCTGGGGTTTTCGGCGTCGGCCTGATGGCGCTGATTGCGCTGTTGCTGATTTTCGCAGTCAATCCGGGAGGAGCTTTCAGTGTGATGCCGCTCGGGAACAAGCTGGTCGTCGCCGGCTTTTCCTCTCTGTTAGGCCTTGCCCTGCTGATCTACGCGAATCCGAAAGCGAGGGTGAAGGCTGCGATGTTCGGGCTGTTGCTCGCGGCGGGTGTTGTCAGCCTGCCTTTTTTCTTCAAGGGGCAGCCAATCTTAGGAGACAATATGGTTGATTTCGAACCTAGTTCGGTCGAGCCGATGTTTCCACCCGAGGTGGTTGATCCGCTTGTTGAGTTGAGGGGGCGCTTCGGAACGAAGCCCCTTGAGGCTGAGCAGGAAAAGCTGCGCAAGGCTGAAAGCGGCAAGAGCGCCTACGGAATTTACCTCACCAACCTGGTTCCGCGGAACAAGTACACCGCCAGGGATTTCCTGATTCGGGATACCGAGGCGGGGCCTTCCTCGCATCCCTATCCCCGGGATGACGGAGACTATCTGATAATCCTCACTGATGTTCCGATGGATATCG